>Ga0114960_10003400_pt1 | contig 12186 bp, 11 predicted proteins | sample C_130625_MF_Meta_FD_92637 | JGI IMG/M metagenome (GOLD analysis project Ga0114960, IMG submission 92637) | Freshwater microbial communities from Lake Croche, Canada to study carbon cycling - C_130625_MF_MetaG | ecosystem: Environmental > Aquatic > Freshwater > Lake | place: Lake Croche, Canada... | reverse complement strand
CTCGCCAGTAGGTTCAGATTCATCAGCCTTGGGTTCAGATTCATCAGCCTTGGGTTCAGATTCATCAGCCTTGGGTTCAGGTTCGGACTCAGTCTTGGGTTCAGTTTCAGTAACGGCATTGGGTTCAGCCTTGGGTTCAGGTTCGGACTCAGTCTTGGGTTCAGCTTCGGTAACGGAATTGGGTTCGGTAACGGAATTGGGTTCGGGTTCGGTAACGGAATTGGACTCAGCCTTGGGTTCAGGTTCGGACTCACTCTTAGGCACAGATTCATCAGCCTTAGACAAGCCCTCGACCTCGGACTCTTCTGTCTTTTCCTCCTTAGGGGGTTCCTCAGCAGCTTCCTTAACTAAGGGTTCATCGGCTCCACCTTTAACATACTTCATGCGGTTCTGGTTTCCATTCACCTTATTCATAACATTATGCGCAAAACTAACCGCCTTTTTCATGGTTTTCGACATAATACCGCCCGAACCACCTTTGGCAATAAAATTTCCCTTTACTATCAACGCCCCCTTTAATGCGGGTATTTTCGATAATTCAATAAGATTTCCTACCATGCGTCTGTTTTTTCTAGTTTTATTCGAATGTTTCTTGGTCTTATATTTTCTAGAAGGCATATTGATTCTATTAAGTGCTATATATTATTGGTATATTATAATGAGCAGGAACCCCCTAAATCTAATCAAAATCAATATAGAAATAATGTCATATATAATACCAACGACAACATGCCCACAGCCACATTTTTGGTTATAGAAAAGAATGGAACAGTAAAGGAACAGTCACTAAAGTTGCCTACTCTAGACGACTTCGACGAGACTATTTTGTATAAGAAGGCAGGTTTTAAATCCGCGGAAGGATTTGCCTGCCATGCCGAATGGAATATTGATAATCTAAACGATAAGCAATATACGATTTGTGTTTATGGGAAAACCGTAGGTAGGGCGAATCAGGAAAACAAGTTTGAGTTTCCGCCTCCTATTGATAACACACTCTTTTTTGGTAACTGTATAGTATTGAACAAGGTCGATGATGAATGGGGTAATTTGACCCAAAAGGAGTGGGACGGTATTTACGATTATTTGTATGGTGGTTTCGAAGACGTGGGGGACGATGATGAGTCCGAGGAAGAGGAGGATGAGGACGACGATTTGCCTAGGACGAAAAATGGCTATGTTAAAGACGGATTTGTTGTAGATGATGATGAAGTAGAAGAAGACGACGAGGAAGAGGAGGAAGAGGAAGAAGAGGAGGAGTATGTGCCGAAGCCCAAGAAGGCTAGGGCCGCTAAATCGGCACCAAAGAAGACTACCAAGGCGAAGGCTTCTAAGAAAGCACCAGTTACTGTATTTGAGCCCAAGGACCCGGAAAATTATCTGGATTGCTCTAGCGAATTGAGCGAGGAGGAATACATCTGAGGGGTAACTAAGGGTCCTCTCTAACCCCTCCTATTTCTTTATTTGGTCACTTGGATTTCTCCTTGCCCAAATTGAAGGCATTGTAATAACAAAAATTGAATCATATAAAGTGATTGTTTTATATAATACTATAACGCCACAATGCACAAGGTTTCTAATGATATCAGCTTCAGAGAAAACGTTCAAGCCAGACTCAAGGCCATTATTATAGACGAAAAAAACGCCATTAATTTGGAAAAGGGCATCTATAATTACGCCATTAAAGAGGCAAATAATAAAAAGATTATTAAAAAGTGGGAAAATCCGTATTTCTCGCAGATTTATATTGATAGATTGCGCACCATTTATTTGAATCTAAAAAACCCCGACCTATTGTCGCAGCTAAATAGTAACGAAATTACACCCCAGAGTGTGGCTTTTATGACCCATCAGGAAATGAATCCTCAACATTGGCGGTCGATGATTGAACTGAAAATTAAACGCGATGCCAATAAATATACGAATAATGTGCAGGCGTCGACGGATATGTTTACGTGTAAAAAGTGCCGCAGTAAGAGGTGCACGTATTATGAGCTTCAGACTAGGTCGGCGGATGAGCCAGCGACTATTTTCGTGACGTGTCTAGACTGTGGTAAGAATTGGAAGTCCTAGCAGGGGAACCTACGGTTCCCCTTGCGAACCCCTCCCTTTATTAATAAATTTCTTTATATGCCTAACAATATGAGTTTTCTTGTAAATTTGTTTGGATTTATACACCGGGTTTAATTAAGTTTTCGTAAATAAAATATATTACCCGAAGTGTCGGAACGTAAGGAACGTAAGGAGTGGTTGTAGGGTTTCCGAAGGTTCCATGGGGTCCTCCGGAGTCCTACTATATATTATATGAAACAAAATTAGAGAATTTACTATATATATACATAGTAAATGCTCGTCCATAAGTTATTTTTTTTATTTACATGCGTCTCACTTTCCACGCAAAGTTTTATTCGAAACCCGTTTATCCGACCTAACACCACAAATAAGCTGAATATTACCAACGATAAAGACCGGAGACATTTGCTCGTAGAAAAAGAACGCGATGTCGTTAAAAGTCAAAAGTTAAATCGGCGCGATTTGCTCACCCTCGCTCAAATATGGTTTACCATTACTATGTTTACTTTCCCGATTTTATCGAATAACGACGCCGAATAGGAAAAGCAAAGATAAAGCAAAGGAAAAGGGAAGGGGTTGAAGGGTTTCCGAAGGTTACCGTAGGTTTCCTCAAAGACCGCTTCGCGGTCTTAAGGTTGAGGCCACTTCATGGTCTCTGACCCCTCCAAAATTGAAACCTTCCATTTTACATGATAAAGGGTATAAAAATATCCTCGTATAGTATACATTTAAACCATCATGAGATTCTGCGTAAAATGCGATAATATGTATTATATCGGAATTAACGCAGAAGACCCCAATAAACTCACCTATTATTGCCGTAACTGTCGCCATGTCGACGAAACCATTACGGAAGAGGGCGTTTGTGTATTGAATACCCAACTTAAGAAGGGAGAGCAAAAGTTTAATCATATTATTAATAAATATACCAAGACTGACCCTACTTTACCAAGAATGTATAATATGGTATGCCCGAATCCCGAATGCCAGACCAATATCGGCGCGGATAAAAAGCCTACGGAAGTGATTTATGTAAGATACGATGATGATAACTTGAAATATTTATATATTTGCTCGGAATGTGATACGACATGGAAGACGAATGAAGGCAAATAATTCGCGCAAAAACAATATGTAAATATCGATATATATATTTACATATTAATGTCCGGAGAAATCTACAAAGTAAAAGTGGGCGATGTATTTTTTACCGTCAAAAAAACGGTATCCATGACATATAATCCGTCTGACCCAGTAGACGACTTTGTAAAAATAGGCGGCGAAGACATGTGCGTAGAATACAAGTTCAATAAAAGTAACCCCACTCAGGTAGAATTACAATGGTTGAATACTGAAGGGCGTAAATGTGTTCATGGTGATATGACAATCAAGGGCGAAAATACGTTGCTTTTATTTTACTTATCCATCCAAATTCTCAAAGTATATACGCCAGTTACCCATATACAGTTCATCGATAATTCCAAGTTTCCATGCGTTTTGCCAAATAAAAAAACCGTCAAGATAAATTTAAGCCATTATTATTTTCTGTTTCACGGTAAAACGTGGTATCACGCAAAATTGGGCGCCTTTCCATTGGACGAAGGACAAAGAAAACAATATGAATCGTTCTATAAAAATTTCGACGACCCGAATAAAAAGCCGATTAAACTTGACTTCAAAAATGAGGATTTGAATAAATTGTTTAATTCAATATGGAATACCACGAGAACTTGGCGGGAATTTATTGATAAAATCAAGGGGTTTCCGGACATTTGCCAAAAAGTATATCCTTGGTATTACGACGCCGCTATTATGCTAACAAATATGCTGGACCTTCCTACGTCGTGGTGTATTGATGTTCGTAGGTTGAAGTTTTCGCCGATTTTGTTTGAACGCATGGTCGGTGGCCGACCAAGACTTAAAAAATATGTTGCCGAAACGCCTACCGGCTTAGACTACCCAGTTCCATCTGAATGTAGGCTAATCAAATATACGTAAACTGGCAATAACAATATGTAAATATCTATATATATTCACATATTCATGTCCGGAGAAATTTACAAAGTAAAAGTGGGCGATGTATTTTTTACTGTCAAAAAAACGGTGTCAATGACATATAATCCGGCCGACTCAGTAGACGACTTTGTAAAAATAGGCGGCGAAGACATGTGTGTGGAATATAAGTTCAATAAAAGCAACCCCACTCAGGTAGAATTACAATGGTTGAACACAGAAGGTCGCAAATGCGTTCATGGTGATATGACCATCAAGGGTGAAAATACACTGCTTTTATTTTACTTATCCATCCAAATTCTCAAACTATATACACCGGTTACCCATATAGAATTTTTAGATAATTCCAAGTTTCAGTGTGTTTTGCCAAATAATGCCCCAGTAAGGATGGAGTTGCGCTATACACATTATCTATTTCATGGCAAAACATGGTATCAAGATAAGTTTGGTGCTTATCCGTCAAATCCTACGGTTAAAGCTACATATAACGCATCGGCCAAAAATTTGGATGACCCGAAAATGAAACCATCGGCGTTTGATTTCAAAAATAACGACCTTAAAGAAATGTTCTCGCCAATATGGAATGATACAAAAACATGGAGAGAATTTTTGGGTAGAATAAAGACAACCCCGAATATTTGCGCAAAGATATACCCGTGGTATCTACACGCCATGGAAATATTGTTGGATAAAAACTCTATGCCAAACACATGGACCATAGACGTTCGTAAACTTCGGTTTGAACCTATAAAGTTTTCGCGCGTCGAAAGAATGGCAGGGGGTCGCATTCGAATCAAAAATTACGTTCCTGACCATTATATACTATGTGACACGCCTAATCCGCCCGAATGTAGAAAGTTGAAGTATAAGTAAGTCCAAAGTCCCCTCAAAATTGAAATTAAATTAAATATCGAACCAATTTAGAAAGACATCTACACATACTATATAATGAGCAAGAACCCAGAAGATATTGAAGATTTCGAAACCGATTCCGACGAAGAAGATACCGAAAAGGGCAAAAAGAAGGAGGAAGATAGTGACGATGAAGAGACGGAACTCGAGAGTGGGTCCGAACTAGGCGACGACGATGATGCCGAAGAAACGAGCGATATGGAGGAGGAAATCGGAATCAAGGTCGAAAGTAATAATTTTATGGCGATGGATGACCTAGATGATGACGATGACGAAGAAGACGACGACGAAAACTACCTTCAAAAGTTTGACGAAGGTCTCAATAGTAAAATCATCACGGACCATCATCCGGAATTGAAGATTCATAATTATGATGAAGTCGACGCGCTTTCCAGAATTGTTCGCGATGAAAATGGTAATATTATTGACCCCTTCCATAAAACACTGCCGTTTATTACGAGATACGAAAAGGCGCGAATTTTGGGTGAGCGAGCCAAGCAGTTGAATTCTGGAGCTAGGCCTATGGTGGATATCGAGCCGACGGTTATTGACGGTTATTTGATTGCCCTTAAGGAGTTTGACGAGAAAAAAATTCCGTTTATTATTAAGAGGCCTCTGCCCAATGGAGGGTGTGAATATTGGAAGTTTTCGGATATGGAGGTCATCTAAGCAGGGGAACCTACGGTTCCCCCTGCGACCCCCTCCCTTTCCTAATTGAATAGAGCAGGAGGGGCTAACATTGCGAAGCTAGCGAAAGAAGGAACCCAAAGGTTCATGCGTTGCCTGCCCTGTCTTCCTTCGCCATATTACTATTCTCCTTTGCTTCATTCTCCACATCATCAGCGATTTGGTCCATCCTCGTATTGAGCTGCGCAATATACGCATCTGTATATTTCGCATCTTTTTTGCTATAAGAATTGAATAGGACGGAAACCACATCCAACATCGTAATGCCCTCTTTTACCATACGTTCGGCAATGTCCTCGATGTCACCAATATCCTCTTCGTTGATATCCAAACCCGATTCATCAGTATCCGATTCATTGATTTCGGTGTCGTTTTCAGTTTCCTCCTCCTCTTCAAGTAGCTCTTTTCGACAGCATGGACAAGACGTATTATACGTCATCGCTTTTAACATACAGCCGAAGCAGAAACGGTGGCCACAATCAGTAATACAATTATTCTTTTCGCCGATGGTCTCGTAACAGATACAGCACTCGTTATCTTCCTCCATTTTTTTATCTTCCATGATTTGTTCCGCGGCTGCTCGGTCAAATGCGTCCTCTAAGTTCGTAGGCATACAGATGTCATAATCGTCAACATATAGACATCCGCCGATATCCATATGAGCCTGTTGGTTGGGTTGGTAGTTAGGGAAACATCCACTACAAGATGACATGATTGGTTTGTTCTATTTTTTGGTGTCATGAAATAGGAGAAAAGTTCTTCAATTTTTGAGGGGTCAGAGGCCACGTAGTGGCCTCAACCTGCGGCTCGCATAGCGAGCCTGAGGAAACCAAGGTAACCTTCGGAACCCCTCTTTTCACATTGCTTCGCAATGCGAGTCCCTTCCTTTTGCCCAGCTGGGATTTTCAAATAGAGCAACATATCATATTAAGACTAAGGAGGCACACAATAGCGAAAGCAAGTTTATAATTGAAATCCCAGCTGGGCAAAAGGAAGGGACTCGCATTGCGAAGCAATGTGAAAAGAGGGTTTCCGAAGGTTACCTTGGTTTCCTCAGGCTCGCTATGCGAGCCGCAGGTTGAGGCCACTACGTGGCCTCTGACCCCTCAAAAATTGAATCTCGAAAAACGACTTGTTGAAAGGTAATAAAAACAAGTCCATTATATAATTCAGAACAGCAAATTGTTTTGGAGGGAAACTTAGTGTTTCGTTCCAAAATTGAACAAGGAAAGGGAGGGGTCTGAGAAGTAACCCTCAGGAATTCGTAGGTTTTCCTTTTCCCTTTAAAAAGTCTGGCCAGTATATATCTCAAGATGGCAGCGGAACCATCGAGTTCCAAAGCAGGTATGTATTACTCGTATCAAGACTTTCTGAAAAAGCATACAAAACCTACAAACAATCCCTCGATAACCAATGCCGATATTACAAACACGCGCATTGGAAAATCAGAATGCAATATTTACGGAGGAAATTTCATCATTTCCGACGAAAATTATCCGACATTCTTGGATTTATATTATAAGCAAATCATAGCTACAAAAGAGCAAGAATATCTTACCGAAAAGCAGCGCACTGACGGGAACGGCCCTATATTGATTGATATTGATTTTAGACACGAATATAATATAAATGAACGCCAATACACGATTGAGCACATAGAGGACGCAGTCATGGCCCATTTAGACGAACTCAAAAGTATGTTTCAATTAGACGACGATACTCGTTTTCCTGTCTATGTTTTCGAAAAACCCACGGTGAATCGTGTGACTGATAAGAAAATTACAAAGGACGGTATCCACTTCATTATTGGTGTCAAAGCCGATTTCACAACGCGTCAAATCTTGCGGGAAAGGGTCATCGTCAAATTATCCGAGCAATGGTCCAATTTCCCCATTACCAATACCTGGGAAGATGTATATGACAAGGGAATTGCCGAAGGAACGGTAAATTGGCAGTTGTATGGATCGAGAAAGCCACTCCACGAAAAGTATCAGCTAACCCATGTTTACGATATTGCCTATGATAGTTCAGACGAAAATATCATCATGGACGAGGTATCCATCCGCAATTTCGACATCAAGACTAACTTGTATAAGTTGTCGGCACGTTACAAGGACCATATCCATCTATTTATGAAGTCCGAGTTTGCCACCATTCATGGCCAATATAAGGGCCGAGGCGCGCGAACAACAAACACTACTCTTCTCAACGCCACTCCTCTATCGAATCATACCATCATTGCGCCTATCACAGACCATAATGATTTCAATAATTCGGCTTATACGAACACAGATGTTCTTAGAATACAATCCAAGGAGCAGCTAGACGGTATATTAAACAGGTTCTTGGATTCTATTCCGCCGCAGTATTACGACATTCGCGAGGCCCATGAATATGCCATGATTCTCCCTGTCAGTTATTATGGCGAAGGCAGCTATATGAGATGGAAAAAGGTCGGGTGGGCTCTCAAAAACACGAGCGACAAGCTACTCATCACATATATCGCATTTAGTTCCAAGTCATCTACGTTTAATTACTCGGATATTCCCAATATCTACCAAGACTGGATGACTACGAACGTGCGTATGAATAAGGACGGGCTTTCCAAGAAGTCTCTGATTTATTGGGCGAGAAGCGATGCCTACGAAGACTACGAGCGCGTAAAGTCGGAGAGCATTGATTTCTAAATCAACCAGACCATCTACCCTCCCGAAGGAATGAGTAATAAGAAGGGCGACGAAAGGAAGGGCTGCGCCGATTATGATTTGGCCAAGGTTTTGTATCATCTATACAAGCACGAATTCGTTTGTGTTAGCATTGGCCGCGGAAAGTGGTATCAGTTTAAGCAAAACCGTTGGAAGGAAAATGACTCTGGCGTATCTCTCCGTAACTCCATTTCAGAGCAGATGCGTAGCTTGTATAAGAAGAAACACACGGAACTCATCCGTGATGTGGTGGACGTAGATGGGGAAGTTGATAATGTGAATGAGCGCGTTAAGACTAGCGCTGGTCGTGTTTCGAATATTATTGATAGGCTCGGACGCACCAGTGATAAGAAGAATATTATGACAGAGGCTATGGAGTTGTTCTATGACCCCAACTTCTTTGAGAACTTGGACTCCAACCCCTACCTTGTCGCCTTCAATAACGGAATTGTGGACTTAAAGACGAAGACTTTCCGTAAAGGCTATCCAGAGGATTACTTGTCGCTATGCACGAACATTGACTATATCAAGGTGGATTCCGTCGCACATAAGCAAACCATAGACGAGATTAATGATTTTATGAATAAGCTATTTCCCGAGACTCAGCTTTGCCAATATATGTGGGACCATTTGGCTTGCTCAATGAGCGGTCTTACTATGAATCAAACGATGAACTTCTATATCGGTAAGGGTCAGAACGGTAAGTCGGCGCTCGTTAGCCTTATGGAACTCGTGCTTGGCGAGTATAAGGGAGACATGCCCACTACGCTCATGACGGATAAGCGTGCCAAAATTGGCGGAGTTGCCCCGGAACTCGTTCAACTCAAGGGGAAGCGTTTTGCCGTTATGCAAGAGCCCCAGAAGGAAGAGGTGATTAATGAGGGTATTATGAAGCAGTTTACTAGTGGCACGGATACGATTCAATGCCGTGGTCTATATGAACAAAAGCAGCTATCGTATAGGCCGCAATTTAAGGTAATCTGCACCTGTAATCATTTGATGGGTATCAAGGCGAATGACCATGGCACATGGCGAAGAATTCGCGCCGTCCCGTTTAAATCGTTGTTTACCTATAACCCTGATACTGACGACCCCGAGCAACCCTACCAATTTAAGATTGACCCGACGATTGAGGAGAAGTTCGAAGAATGGAAGGAGGTATTTGCCGCAATGTTGATTGAGCGTCTATTCAAGACGGATGGCCTGGTGAAAGACTGCGATATTGTTACGGAGCGTAGCAAGGAGTATCGCGAGAGCCAGGATGTGTTTTCGGAGTTCATGAAGGACTTTATTGTGCGCGACCCGCATGGTATTATTAAGAAGACGGAGATTAATAACGAGTTTTCCAACTGGTATAATGGAATCTATGGTGGCCGTGGACCAAGCGCGAAGGATTTACATGAGAATATGGATAAATTGTATGGAAAGGCAAAGGGGTCGCCGCCTTGCTGGCGTGGCGTAAAGATTAGGTATGCCGGAGCGAATGGTTTTGGAGAGGAAGATGAAGAGGAGGATATCGCGGGAATTTCGGGAAGCGACTTATAACCTATTTCCCTTTGTCTTACACCTTTCAACATTCTAAACGCCGAGCCCAAAGGGCCGGCGTCTGTGAATGTCATTAGGCAACGTTACTTTGTAACCGATAAATTACCTTTTATACGTCAATAATTCTGCCAAAGGCAGAATTGTCGCATATAAATCGGCAATTTAAACCCTTGAAGAATTAAAATGGGACATTTTAATTCCTCAAGGGTCAGATCCCAGTAACGATTTGAAATGACGCTCCAATGGAGCGTCCCATTTTAAATCTTCGCTGGTATAAAGGTTAAAAGGTGTAAATACGATTCTTATAGTTTACATTATAATTTTTTATTATGTAAAAAGAGGGGTGTTTATTATGGACTCACACTGCCAAGTGAAAGTAGGTTACCTTGGAACCTTCGGTAACCCCTAGTTATTTGCCGGAGACATCACCGTGTATTACCGCGACACCAAGTCTCCATACAAAATACACTGCCGACTCTACAGGCGATATTACCCAAGGATACGCCGCTGCCAAAAGTATGGCCAACACTACCAAATAAATAGAAAGTGTTTTATTCGTTTTATAAAGTGTATAACCAAAAACGAGAACCAAAGCATAATACGTTATTAATAACCATATATTTACTTTATTTAATATACCATTTTGTTGTAATTGGTATACCGTTTTTTGGTCATCCGTAGTATATTGATTTTTCATATCCTGAATCTGTTTGTCCAATGTAGTATTTTGTGCTAAAACGGCATCATACATCGTATTATTATTTTGATTCATCCACGCGACCAAATCATTAAACATACCCATAACACCCTCGCGAATCGGCTCATGCTCTGGGCCCATCTCTGGGCCCATCTCTGGGCCCATGTTTGACATTTTCTCTAAATTGGCAATAGCGGCATTGGCTGTGTCAGAAGATACCTCGGCGCTTACTTTCAGATTCGCTATTCTCTTTAATAGGTCCTCTATTTGTTGCTCTAAACTCTTTATTTGGGTCTTTAGGTTGGCTACATTCTTTTGTGATTCGTCGTATTTCATCCGCCAATCATTCAGCTGTCTGATATGTTCCCTATCTGATTCTCGCGATGAATTTAATTCATTATTAATATCGTTTATTCTTCTATATAGCCAATTTACCTCATTTTGTTTATTATTTAATTGATTACGTAAATTGTTTAGTTGCCCGTTATAATTATTTCTCATATTATTCAATTCGGCATCGCAGTTACGCGGAGGAGGAGGGGGAGACCAACGACTACCGCCGCCACCCATTTTGGTTTTCTATATATGTTGATATCTTAACATATAGAGAGATATTCGGAGGCAGGGTAACCTACGGTTCCCTTTTGCTTTCATTTCGTGAGTCCAGGGTTTCCGAAGGCAAGAGGCAACGTAGCCGCCTCAACGTTATGGCGTCATAGGTGAGGGAAGGGTTTGAAAGGGAAATCGTAGGTTTCCCCCTCAGAGCTTCGCATAACGCTCAAACTCATTCGGCGAATTGGCGCTAATATTTTTCTTATTTAAATCCCCCAATTGCTGCGAAACAAACATGGTAGTAAACGAAGTCGTGGGTTTGGTTACGCACATAGATTGGCTCGCGTCCCATACAGTACCCGAAGCATCACTACAGCACGCCGCGCCTACACAATATCCAAGATTAATGGAACCGAGTAAGTTACCATTTGCGGCTGCCGCAGCCGTTTTTCGCTTGATATCGTCGGTGGATAAAAGCCCGGGGTTTTCTAAATTTAATTCATCGAAATTGGTTTTATCTCTGCTTTGAATATCTAAATAAACGAAATAAGTAAGCACAACGCCGGTGGCAATCGTTAATACACATGCGAGATCGATGATAAAAGAAGGTATTATTGGCAAAAATCTACCCAACATGATTAAACCGATAAATATGAGTAAACAAATCACGACAATACCCGCCATCTTCGTATAATATTGGAAACGTTTCCTATAACTATCGTTTAATTGAATGCTGCGCTTTTGCCCTTCCAATGCGGTATCAACATCGTTCTTTTTTAATTGTAATCGGTTTAATTCGGTCTTGACTATATTATTCACCGCGTCTTGATTCGTTAATACTTGAGTACTCGATTGATTCGCAGAATTCCAGTTACTTAATACTGTGCCTAATGATGTATTAATATTATTTAATTTTGCCACATCAGCGTCGCTGCCTGTATTTAATGTGGATAAATAATTAGATTGGGCTAATAACACTCCCGATAAATCTAAATAAGATGTCAT
>Ga0114960_10003397_pt1 | contig 12189 bp, 12 predicted proteins | sample C_130625_MF_Meta_FD_92637 | JGI IMG/M metagenome (GOLD analysis project Ga0114960, IMG submission 92637) | Freshwater microbial communities from Lake Croche, Canada to study carbon cycling - C_130625_MF_MetaG | ecosystem: Environmental > Aquatic > Freshwater > Lake | place: Lake Croche, Canada... | reverse complement strand
GCAGTAGCAGGATCTTTAGCGAGATAAGATTTTACTCCCAATTCAGAAAAATACCCAATATACAAATCAAAAATAGGAGCATTGTTACGCTCTACAAGCAATGGTACTTTAGGATCTAATTCTCTGTACTTTTTCAAAGCAGCGAAAGCGGTTGCTTTCAACTCAGCACTTTGACTAGCTGGTTTGGTAGAATCCTTAGATGATTCAATGTAAAGCACCCCTTTGTAAAACCAACCCTCTGGTTTTAAGGCATTTTTAGGAACTGACAGAAACTTATCTACCGCATCTTTCCCTTTTTGGGTTTGACCAAGTAGACTGTAGTTTCTTATGTCTTTAATATCTTGAGCTGATATACTAAAAACCATATTACATAAAACTATCAAGAAGAAAAGCTTTTTCATATCATTTAAAATTTAATGACAAAGATATTAGATTGTTGTTAATTCAAAATCACAGTGGGATAAAATTTCACAAAACACCTAGAAAATGACCAAAACAGCCCTCTATTAACTAAAATTTAGCTAAAGGATTACTTATGGCTATTAACATTTGTTACATTTGCCCAAATAGTTAAAAGACTAATTTAATTGATATCTCAAAACACCATACAACAGATCCTAGCTAGGATTGACATTATTGATATTATTGGCTCCTTTATTAAATTAAAAAAAAGAGGTACCAGTCACCTAGGATTATGCCCATTTCACAATGAAAAAACTCCTTCCTTTACCGTATCATCTGCAAAGGAGATTTACAAATGTTTTGGTTGTGGTAGAAGCGGAAATAGTATTGGTTTTTTAATGGACCATGAAAAGTACAGTTATGTAGAAGCACTTCGCTGGCTTGCCCAAAAGTACAATGTAGAAATAGAAGAAACAGAAACTACCCCTGAGCAAAAACTTCAGCAACTCAGCGCTGACAGTTTATTTATCATCAATGGTTTTGCACAAAAATTTTTTAGTGACTACTTATTTAATGATGAGGATGGCCAGGATATTGGTCTTAGCTATTTAAAACAAAGAGGATTTAAAGAAGAAATCATCAAAAAATTTCAACTTGGATTTAATCCAGAAGCCCGTGATAGCTTTGCTCAGGCGGCTATCAATGCACAATACAATTTAGATTTATTACAAAGAAGTGGTCTTGTTGCCATTCGAGATGAAAAACCAGTAGATAATTACCGAGGCAGAATAATTTTCCCAATTCACAATCAGAGTGGAAAAGTTTTGGGCTTTGGAGCAAGGATTTTAAAAACCAATGATCGTGCACCAAAATACATCAACACGCCAGAAAATGAAATTTATATAAAAAGTAAAATTTTATATGGTAGCTATTTTGCAAGAATGGCGATTGATAAAGCAGATGAGTGTTTGCTAGTAGAGGGATATACCGATGTGGTTTCACTTCATCAAGCTGGAATTGAAAATGTAGTAGCTAGCGGAGGAACTTCACTGACTCCAGATCAATTAAGACTTGTAAAAAAATACACGAATAACCTAACTATAATTTATGATGGAGACAGCGCTGGTATTAAGGCTGCTCTCCGCGGACTAGACTTAGCGCTTGAGGAAAGTCTGAATGTAAAATTGGTACTAATACCGGATAAGGAAGATCCAGATAGCTATGTTAATAAAGTAGGGCCTGCAGCCTTCACCCAATTTGTGGCTGATAATAAAAAAGATTTTATTCTTTTTCAATTGGGTGTAATGCTTCAAGATGCAGGCACTGACAGCAATAAAAAATCCGCTGTAGTTAACCAGGTAGCAGAAACTATTTCCAAAATAAATAAGGCAGAGGATTTTACCAAGCAACAAGATTATATAAAGCAGTGTTCAGAGATTCTTAAAATTGAAGAAGCAGGATTACATGCACTAGTCAATAAATTTGTACGTGAAAAGGTCAACAAAGAAGAAGCTAGGGCCAACCGTGAATCAATCAACCAGCCTAATTCGGAAGGAGACGAAAACTTAGAAATAGACAATGAGGCAGTATCCTTACTCTTCAAAGATGAACCACACGAAAGGGCAATGGTGAGAAGTTTACTTGAATTTGGACTGAAAGAATGGGATGAAGAGCATCGGGTAGCAGATCATGTATTTTCTGAAATTTCAGAAAATCAGCTAGAAGAATTAATCGATAATAAAAACTTAATTACACTTATAAAAACATACAAAGCCTGGTATGACGAAGGCTTGGAACCAACCGCGAAAAATTTTACTTATCACGAAGACAATATTATTCGTCAACTAGCCATGAAAGTAATGGACTACGATTATGAAATTAGCCCTAATTGGAAGGATGTTTATGAAGGTAAAATTGATACCCGAGAAGATCTCTACAAAGAAGAAGTTTTTAGCACAGTAAATTATCTAAAGCTTAGAAAGATAAAAAGACTGATGGATGAAAATCAACGAGATCTAGAAAAAACAAAAGATTCAGATGAACAAATTGTTTTGCTTCAAATACACCAGCATTTAAAACAAATGGAAATAGAGCTTACCAAAAATATCGGAACCGTTATATTCAAATAATTTAATTAGACAAAAAGTAAAGAGAATTTATTTACTCATTAATAAATAGAAACAGCATGTTAAGTAACAATGATATTTTAAAGAAGCTAAGGGTAGCGCTTTCTTTACGCAATGATGATATCATTGAAATACTTTCCTTAGTAGATTTTGAAATGTCTAAGGGTGCACTAGGTGATCTTTTTAGAAACGAGGACCATCCTGGTTTTGTAGAAGCTGGCGATCAAGTACTGCGTAATTTTTTAAATGGTCTAATCATTTACAAAAGAGGCAAACTTCCTGACAATAGGACGATTGCTAAAGATGGCGAAACCCCTATAATAGAATAAGACAAATGGCCGGACAAGAAAACATTATTTTTTCACTCTCCAGCCATTCACCCCATCAATCATTTAATTCGTTTTCTTTGGTGGTAAAGCAAATGCCTGAGCTTCATGTTCAAAATGACCATTGTGAGCACCATCACAATAAGGTTTATTCTTAGACAATCCACAGCGGCAAAGACCTAAAACTTCTCTTCCACCTAAATCATATTGATTTCCTGCTCGATCAAAGATTTCAAAATCTCCCTCTATTTTGAGAGAACCATTGTTATTCACTGTAATTTTTGTTGCTGCCATTTTTTCTATTTTTATTTTAACAAATTATGAAACTATTTAAAATCAATTGAAAGCTATTTTTTAAAAAAATAAAATTAATTTATTTTATTGTCATTCAATACACCACAAAAGTAATGGTTCAATGAATATGTAAACAATCTTTTGTAGATCTAGTTAATTCAAAAAGCCAAAGCTATTTCTGAATCCCACTTTATTTTATCATTGTAAAGCCAATTATTTATTCTTATCTTTTAACTTCAAAAATGATAAAAATGGAAATTAAAAATAAACTAAATGATCTCAACAGAGAAGCGCTAGAAAAAGTGGAGAACTATATCAAGGAAAAAGGAACTGAAGGTTTAGATCATCATGAAAAAATTTACAACGCAAAGGAAGAATGGCAATTGGCCTGGAATAATTTAATGAAGAACCTGCTCATTTTAGAAAAGATCGAAATTTAAATGAGATTTTATTGATAGGTTTTTGCATTAATCAAATAAATTTTAAAAAAATTAGGTGCTGATTTTTATATATTATAATAATGTATAATAAATACTCCATTTGTTCAAACTACGGCTAAAAAATCCTCAATTGTTGAACAAAATATTAGTTGGTTGGTTATTAGATTAATCAAGGGAATAGATTTATTTAAAAATTCAATATATTGCCATTCATGAATCAGAAAAACAATTTCGTGTTCTCCGAATTATCAGAGCCACACCGTATCCGAACAAAAGAAATCCTTCAACAGCATCCAGACATTAGGAAGCTGATTGGTAAAAACCCATTAACTATTCTTGCCATTATTGGTTTGGTAAGTTTTCAGGTGGTCTTAGCAGGATTGGTAAATTCACAATCTTGGTGGATTGTAGTTGGAGCTGCTTATCTACTAGGCGCTTTCGCTGACCACGCCTTATTTGTAATGATACACGAATGTGCACACCGCTTACTTTTCAAAAAGCCTGAAGCCAACCGATTAGCAGGTATTTTCGCAAATATGCCTCAAATTTTCCCTAGTTCAGTATCATTTGAAAGATACCATATCAAACACCATTCTTTTCAAGGGGTTCACGAGTTAGATGCTGACCTTCCAAATAAATGGGAAGCTAAGTTGATAAATAATTATTTTATTGGGAAAGTATTGTGGTTATTGTTCTATCCTTTGTTTCAAGTGTTTAGAATCAGTAGACTAAAGGAAATTAAACCTTTGGATGGCTGGGTAGCACTCAATTGGGGAGTACAAATCACCTTTTCTTTCTTAGTTGTTTTTTTTCTAGGACCAAAAGCATTCGCCTTTTTATTGTTGAGTTTTTTCTTTTCAGTAGGATTGCATCCTTTGGGTGCTAGATGGATACAGGAACATTATTTAACTCATGGAGAACAAGAAACCTATAGTTATTATGGACCATTAAACTCAGTGGCTTTTAATGTAGGCTTTCACAATGAGCACCACGATTTTCCATCAGTACCTTGGAACCGTCTTCCTCAAATTAAGCAGGGTGCTCCTACTTTTTACAACTCTTTATTTTTCCATACTTCTTGGACCAAATTGTTTTTCAGATTTCTTTTTGACAAAGAGATTTCCTTATTTTCAAGGATAATACGCAATGACCGAGGAAAGGTAAAACTAACAGATGAATCAAAGCCTGATATGGAGATGGTGAGTTTGAACTAATTGATTTAAAAGACAAATATCAAATTCCTTTATAAAAAAAGTGCAGATAATATCTGCACTTTTTTTATATCATTTAATAATTGATCTTAAGATTTTAATTGTTATTTACCCGGCCCTCAAAATTGATAAGCGCTCATGCTGTAAAGCTTTTGCTCAAAATAAAGTTAACAATTTATTGCTGAAATTCCTTTTGGAATAGGAAGCTTTTACTTTTTTGCCTTGATGCAAAAATTAACAAAAAAAATTAAATTGCCCACTCGACTTTTTGAGGGTGAGCTATTTAAACAATAGATAAGCTACTGCTAGCGTTAACACTACATTAAATAATTGTGCTAACAAAAATGCATACATAGGCTTTCTGTTTTCGGCTTTCATCAGATCACTAAATTTAGTTTCAAGTCCAATACTGGTAAAGGCAAGTACAAACCAAAGTGACTGAATATTTTTTAGGCCGTCCTTAACATCGGTGATTGTATCGGCACTCAAAACAAATGAAAATAACAAAGAAGCAGCGACAAAGCCTAGAACAAATTTTGGAAAACGTTCCCAAATTACCCTAAGAGTTGGCTTTTCTACTTCATCAACTGCAGCATTTTTTTGATAGGTCCAATAAACCGATATAGCAAAAGCCGCAATACCTAGCAATACATTTTGAGAAAATTTAACGATGGTACTAATTTTCAATGCTTCTTCTCCAACCAATGTCCCAGAAGCAACTACTGCACCTGTAGTATCGATACTACCTCCTAGCCATGCTCCAGTAACGGCCTGAGACAATCCCATCCAATTAGCTAAATAAGGCATTCCAATCATCATAGGAATAGCACATATTAATACAAGCGAAATAACATAGGATAATTTCTTTGTATCACCTTTTATAGCGCCTGCAGTTGCAATAGCAGCAGACACGCCACAGATAGAAACCGCACTGGCGATCATCATCGTAAGCTCACTGTCTACTTTCATTTTTTTACACAACCAAAAAGCAACATACCATACTGATATCACCACTATTAATGCCTGCAGTAAACCATAAGAACCTGCCTTTAAAATATCAGAAAAAATAATACTAGTGCCGAGTATGACCAATCCAATTTTTACGAATAATTCGGTTGACAAAGCAGAACGAAACCACTCAGGCAATTTAAATAAATTACCAATTGTCAATCCAATTCCTAGGCTGAATATAACTGCCTCCAAATTGTATGATTTGATTGCCTTATTTCCAGCTACTATCAGAGCGATGATCGTAATGATATAGACCAATGGGAAAGAAATTAAAAAATATTTAACCGGCTTTGCTGTCAATAAAGATGCCATCAATGCGATTAATATTACAAATAAGAACTGCAAGCCCAATTTAGATAAATTGGCAGATTGGAATATTTTTTCTTGTAAATCGCTAGATGTGCTCCAACTATAAACAGGACTTTGTGGTCTTACGCCAACTATTGCCAACACAATAATTAAAAAACCTAATAAAACCACTACCCAATCCTCGTGTAGTGCAAATTTTGATGTAGATGAAGACATGCTTTTAGTTATTATTTCAATAAAGATAAAATAATAATCTAATACCCATACAAGTTACAAAAAAGGTCTCCTTCGTAGAAACGAAAGAGACCTTTTTGTATAATTTAGGAATGACTGTATTAGTATCCGCCCATTCCACCCATATCAGGATTGCCATGGCTATGACCACCGCCACCTGCTTCTTCTTTAGGACGATCAGCAATAACGCACTCTGTTGTTAACAACATACCTGCAATTGAAGCTGCATTTTCAAGGGCTACACGAGCAACTTTAGTTGGATCAATAACACCTGCTTTGAACATATTTTCATACACTTCAGTACGCGCATTGAAACCATAATCCGCTTCGCCTTCTTTAATATTTTGTACAACTATAGATCCTTCGATACCACAGTTAGCAACAATTTGACGCAAAGGCTCTTCGATAGCACGACGAACAATGGCAATACCAGTTGCTTCATCTGCGTTTAAAGCTCCTTTTAATTTTTCCAATCCTGCAATTGCACGGATATAAGCTACTCCACCACCTGGAACGATACCTTCTTCAACGGCAGCCCTTGTAGCGTGTAAAGCATCATCCACACGATCTTTCTTTTCTTTCATCTCTACTTCAGTAGCAGCTCCAACATACAATACAGCTACTCCACCAGCTAATTTAGCCAAACGCTCTTGTAGTTTTTCTTTATCATAATCTGAAGTGGTATTTTCTACCTGCGCTTTGATTTGATTCACACGAGCAACGATGTCAGTTTTTTTACCTTTTCCACCAACAATAACAGTTGTATCCTTATCGATTGAAATCGATGCAGCCTGTCCTAATGAAGTTAATTCAACCGCATCCAATTTGTTTCCTAATTCTTCGCTAATAACGGTAGCACCTGTTAAAATCGCCAAATCAGTTAACATTTCTTTTCTTCTATCACCAAATCCTGGAGCTTTTACAGCAGCAACTTTAATAGTACCACGTAATTTATTTACCACAAGAGTAGCCAATGCTTCACCATCTAAGTCTTCAGCAATGATCATCAAAGGACGACCACTTTGAGCAACTTTTTCCAAAACATTTAAGATGTCTTTCATTGCAGAAATCTTTTTATCATAAATTAAGATAAAAGGATTTTGCAATTCAGCTTGCATTTTTTCGCTGTTTGTAACGAAATAAGGAGAAATATATCCTCTATCAAACTGCATACCTTCAACTACATCTACTGTAGTATCGGTTCCTTTAGCTTCTTCTACAGTAATAACACCTTCTTTACCAACCTTAGTCATTGCTTGAGCAATTAACTTACCAATTTCACTGTCATTGTTTGCAGAAATAGTAGCAACCTGCTCAATCATTTTACTGTTGTTACCAACATCTTTTTTCTGAGAAGCCAAGTTTTCAACAACTGCTTTTACAGCCTTGTCTATTCCACGTTTTAAATCCATTGGATTAGCACCAGCAGCAACCATTTTCAAACCTTCGCTGATAATACTTTGTGCAAGAACAGTAGCTGTAGTGGTACCATCACCTGCAATGTCTGCAGTCTTTGATGCAACTTCTTTTACCATTTGAGCACCCATGTTCTCAATTGGATCTTCCAATTCAATTTCTTTGGCAACCGTAACACCATCTTTTGTTACTTGCGGAGCGCCAAACTTTTTTTCAATTACTACGTTACGACCTTTTGGTCCTAGGGTTACTTTAACTGCATTTGCCAATGTATCAACGCCCTTTTTCATTCTGTTGCGGGCCTCAATATCAAAGAATATCATTTTTGCCATATACTTATTTTGAAAATTTGAAAATTAAAAATTGAAAATGCATTCGCACATTTCCACATTGATTGGTTGACAGATTATACGATTGCCAAAATATCGCTTTCTCTCATGATTAGGTATTCAATACCATCAATCGTGATTTCAGTTCCAGCGTATTTACCATACAAAACGGTATCGCCACTTTTAACTGTTACAGGTTCGTCTTTCTTACCTGGACCTGCTGCAAGTACAATACCACGTTGTGGCTTTTCTTTTGCAGTATCAGGAATAATTATTCCACCAGCAGATTTTTCTTCTGCAGCAGCTGGTTGTACAATCACCCTATCGTGTAAGGGGGTAATGCTTAGCTTCTTAGCCATAATTGTATTAATTTTTAATTAGTTGAAAAAGTAAACCCTGCATTTTTGCCGGGCAGCAAATATAAGCCAATTTCATACCAACTCATTTATTAAAGAATAGTTGTCATATTTTATACAAAAAACCTCGTTTTGAAGGGTTTTTAATGAAAATTAGTCAGATAACAGCGGTTTTTTACAGGGAATTTTGTCAGTAATCTAAGCCTATCCAACTAAAAAAGCTTAGAACATATACTACCTATAATAAAAAAAAGGACTTTTTTAATGCATTAAATGCTGAAAAATATGCTCGGAAAACATTGACCAATTGATGAAAAATAACCTCTGAATTTATTAAACAAATAAAAGCATTCAATGTAAAATTTAAAAGGCGGTTAAAATGTTTACATTTGCAACTCAAAAGTTCTTATTGAAATGATTAGTAGAAGAAATATCCGGGTTAAAGTAATGCAAAGCCTTTACGTATTAGACAGCATTAGTGGTGACCTAAAACCCGGCCAAGCGATTAATTTATTAAAAAAACAAATCGACCAATCCCGTCAACTTTTTATTTACCTTATTTATTTCATCATTGAAGTTGCACGTTATGCAGAAAAAGATGCTATTAAGAAAGCATCCAAACATTTGCCTTCTCAAAGTGATCTAAACATCAATACCAAAATTGTTGGCAACGAACTCATTTGGAAAATAGTAGAATTGCCAAGTTATATGTCAGCGGTAGCAGAAGTTAAACCCCAGTTAATTGCAGACGATGAACTTTTAAGAAAGACTTATCTCCAATTGATTGAATCGGAAGAATACAAGGATTATATCGAAGTAAATAGCAGAGATAAAAAAAGTGAAAAAGACATACTCGAATTCATATTTACCAACTTAATGCTACCCAACGATAATTTTATCAGCCATGTTGAAGAACATTTTATAAACTGGGACGATGATGCAGAAATGATGAATATACTAATTCAAAATTTTCTACAAAAACATGCCAATTATGATTTAAATGAAATGGTAAGCAAGGAGAAATGGGATTTCGCTAAAAATTTATTAGAAACAACCATTGATAAAAAAGAAGTTAGCATGGAATTGCTAAAGCCCAAATTAAAAAACTGGGATGCAGAAAGAATTGCTTCGCTAGATTTAATTATCATCCAAATGGGTATCAGTGAATTCCTGTTTTTCGACACAATCCCTACCAAAGTAACCATTAACGAATACATTGATTTGGCGAAAGATTATAGCACCCCACAGAGTGGACAATTTATAAATGGTATTCTTGATAACATTCACAAAGATCTTAGCGCTGAAGGAAGAATCAATAAAAAGAGTTTCAAGAATAGTACTCTTTAAGCTAAATTGATTTGTCAAAGCCGATTTTTGTGGGATTGAATAAAATGAGTTCTTATTTAATAACTTTACCTAATAAATATCCAAATTGACTAAATACATCTGGGTAATATTCATGTCAGCTAGTTTTATTGCATGCAATGCAAGAAGAAATAACAAACTAGAAAGTAGTAAAGCGATTTTTTCTGAAATAGCTTTACATGATACTACCCAGGTTGAGTTAATTGATAGTATATTTAATTTTGGAGTTATCGATGAAGGGAAAAAGGTTGGTTACAATTTTAGATTTAAAAATGTAGGTAAGAAATCTTTAATTATAATCAATGCCACTGCAAGTTGTGGATGCACCATACCTGAGAAGCCTGAAAATCCTATTTCACCTGGAGATACTGGAATAATAAAGGTTTCATTTAATAGTGCTGGAAAAAAGGGCTTCACCTCGAAATTTATTTCAGTAGAAGCTAATACAGACCCAGCATTTCCGATTTTGATGATAGCTGGTGAAGTAATGGAAACAAAATAATTTTTTATTAATAATTAATATTCAACAACATGCATTTACAAGGTATTTTATTAACCATGGGACAGGGCTCAGCACAAGGTGGAAGCAGTAGCTTTTCACTAATTTTTATGGGAGCAATGATTTTAGTATTTTGGCTTTTCATGATTCGTCCTCAAGCTAAAAAAGCCAAGCAACAAAAAACTTTTATCACCGATCTTAAAAAAGGAGACAAAGTAATAACCATTGCAGGAATACATGGTAGCATCAATAAAGTAAATGAAGATGGCACGCTTAGCTTAGAAGTAAGTCCAGGCAGTTACTTAAAGATTGAAAAAAGTACAGTAAGCATGGAGATGTCTGCTAGCCTTAATAAAGTAGTGACTGAAACGAAGTAAGATTTATAAAAATCCAACTTTGGTAAGACTTATTGCTTTCAATAAAATTGACTGATTTTCCATTGTAGGATTACAACAGTATTGAATGGATTATAAAAACCGGTCGATTAAAAACGACCGGTTTTTATAATCCATTGCCAATGATTGGGTTAATTAAAAATTATCATCTACCTCTTTTTCATTCTAACCATTAATCTATGACTTTAAAAATTGGAATAACAGGGGGTATTGGTAGCGGGAAAACAACTGTTTCAAAAGTTTTTGAAGTACTAGGCATACCTGTTTATTATGCGGATTTAGAAGCCAAAAGATTAATGAATGAAGATGAAATACTAAAGGAGAAAATACAATATCATTTTGGAAAAGAATGTTATATAAATGGCAGTCTCAACCGGAAATATTTATCTGATTTGGTTTTTAACAATGAAAATAAACTTTTACTTCTCAACAGCATTGTACATCCAGCTACCTTGGAAGGTGCTAAAATTTGGATGCAAAAACAGACTGCGCCTTATGCATTGAAAGAAGCAGCCCTAATCTTTGAAAGTGGTTCACAGCAACAACTTGATTATGTTATCGGTATTTTTACTCCACTCCCTCTGAGAATTCAAAGAGTTATCAACCGAGACCAGCTAAGCAAAGAGGAAGTGAAATCTAGAATCGATAAACAGATGGACGAAACAATAAAAATGCGCTTGTGCGATTTTGTAATCAATAATGATGAACAAGAATTAGTAATTCCCCAGGTTATTAAAATTCACGAGACTTTACTTTCTAAAGTTGGAATTTCGTAATCTTAAAAAAATCTTACTAAAACGATTCGTTTATTTTTTTTCATAAACCAGTTCTCCATTCAAATAAGTTTTCAATACAACCGTATTTAAAATACTTGCTGGATCTACTTTTAAAAGATCTGTATTTAGAATTATAAAATCTGCAAATTTTCCTTTTTCTAAACTACCCTTTTCGCTTTCTTCAAAATTAGCCTTGGCTGCCCAAATTGTCATTCCTCTAAGTGCATCTTTTCTAGTTAAAGCATTTTCCATTTGAAAACCATTTTGAGGCCAGCCCTTTGCATCTTTTCGAATACATGCTGCATAGAAAGTTTTAAAAGGACTAATGTCTTCTACCGGAAAATCAGTACCCAATGGAATCCATTTGTTTTGATTAAGCAATTGTTGATAAGCATAGGCTCCCTTTAGTCTATCGCTACCTATTCTGTCAACTGCCCAATACATATCAGAAGTAGCATGGGTGGGCTGAACAGAGGGGATAATACCATTGCTTCCAAATAAATCAAAATCATTTTTATTTACTACCTGTGCATGCTCAATTCTCCAGCGCAGGTCATTTTTTCCCTTTAGATATTTAGAATAGATAGAGAGTATTGTTCGATTTCCAGAATCACCAATTGCGTGAGTACACATTTGAAACCCATTTTTAAATATTTTAGCAGCAACTTCATTAAAGTGAGACTGCTGACTTAGTAAAAAT
>Ga0114960_10003394_pt1 | contig 12190 bp, 10 predicted proteins | sample C_130625_MF_Meta_FD_92637 | JGI IMG/M metagenome (GOLD analysis project Ga0114960, IMG submission 92637) | Freshwater microbial communities from Lake Croche, Canada to study carbon cycling - C_130625_MF_MetaG | ecosystem: Environmental > Aquatic > Freshwater > Lake | place: Lake Croche, Canada... | reverse complement strand
CCTCATAATGAATATCACTAATTTTATATATATATTCTTGTTTTTCGGTTTGTATCGTAATCTTCTTATCGTATTTCAATTCACTTGGACTATATTTTTTTAATAAATATAATATTTGTGAATATTTACCCACGCCCGATGGACCGAAAAAGATAAGGTTTTCTAATTGTGATATCTTATTCGGAAACTTATTATATATAGGATTCATTTCATTATGTAAATTATATTTTTCTACGGAATGGATATAATCCTCATAATGTGATTCATAATATTTCATTGTTGTCTAGTATAGATTATAGAGAACAATAGTTTTGTTTTTATACGCATTTATTTAATTATTATATCTGAATGCGTTTTTTATGTATTTTGGAAAACTTATTACCTATATATAGTTCCCAAGCAGTTGTTCCTACAATGCTTAATGAAATCATAAGTAAAAATAATGATGGTAATATATTGAATATATTTGGTAATATCATACTATTTAATAAATTGGTTGTTAGATTATTAATATTTATCTGATTTAATGTATCGAAATTTATCATAAACGCTAACAATAATAATAAAATTGCACATATATTAATTGCAAATAATATTTTATAATCATTCATATATTTTCTATATTGCGATGGTAAGCTTTTACTACCAGCTTTTTCTAAGTCATATCCGATATTCAAATTTTTAAACATTGTTAATATGCAAACCAATGATACGAATTTAAATATAGATGCTATTAATACAGTTACTATCATTGTCATTGGAATAAACATTACTTTATTTGTTTCATATTTTAATAGTGTTTGTAATATAAATAAAATGAAAAATGCTTGGAATATAGTCAATGTATAAAAACTTATTATTTCAGTATGTGTTCTGAAAAAGAATACTAATGAAATTATATATAATGCTATAAATGTAAATATTGTCAAATGATTAAAATAATAATTAACGGGCATATTATATTACATTGATATTTTATTTTCATTTTATTTTATACGTGGTTATCAACCATTCGATTAATTCTTTTGGTTCACAAGATAATGCTATCCCCGGAAACTTCTTTATATTATAAAAATCGGGTTTCGTCATCTTGGCTGTTTTATAATAAACATATGACCCAAATTTACCTCGTCTTATGCTATATTCTGTATTTAATTCTCTTAATATATTAATATCCTTTTTCTTATCTTTTCCTAATATTTCGAGAACATCTTCCATTGTGATTTGGTCTAAAGGCTTTTCGATTTTTTTTATACTTTCTCGGTTTTCACCCCATTCTACATATGGACCGAATTTCCCATTTTTTATATACATCTCCTTTTCTTCATATATACCTAAATAATCATTTTTTATTTCATATAATTCATCCAATTCATATCCCCCTCCTTTTAATTTTTCTAAATCGATTTTCATATCCTTTTTCACTGGTTTATATTCAAATGTTCCATCCTCATTCTTCGTACGTATATATTGACCAAAACGTTCAAATACAAATTCGTGCTCATTATCTATTGCATATACCTGTTTTTCTAATTTTGCTATCGGTTTCGATAATTCCTTTATTTCAGTTAAACAATCTTTACATATTTTCGACCATTCTTTTTGCTCACCTGATGATATTACATCTAATTCATCTTCCATCTTTTTAGTATAATCATACGAGAAGATATTAGAAAAATGTGTTACCAAAAAATCTATCGTTAATATACCCAATGGCTGTATTACTAATTTATTCTTCTCATTTCCAAATACCTTTTCTCTTTCTAGTGACACTATAGTTGTTTCCACCAATTTATATTCACTACATTGTATAACATCACCTTCTAAATCCGTTCGTTTCACATAACCACGTTCTTGTATGGTATCCACGATAGTTGCAAATGTTGATGGTCTTCCTATACCTAATTCTTCTAATGTATTTATTAAACTAGCCTCCGTATAATGCTGATGTTTATTTCGAACCACTATGTTACTTTCTATTTTATTATATGGGATGGCTTTCCCAGTAGTTTCTAATGTTTTCAAATATAATAATATCCCCGATGGGCTATTCTGATTTTCTGTCTCAATCACTTTTTCTGTTACTTTTTTCCAACCTAAAAACAATGGTATTTCTATAAGATGTTCGTATTTTTTATCCAATGCTGCATCGATAGTGATCGTAGTGTTCTTATATTTTGCATCAGACATACAGCTTTCTAAGGTATTTGTCCATATCAATTTATATAATGAATTCATTCGACCATTCTCATCATTTATGTTTCGAACTTCAATATTCGTGGGTCGTATGGCTTCGTGGGGATTATTTATATCTTTATTTTCGAGAACATCCATATTTCCAAGATACTCCGTTTTTTCCCATTCATCTATTATATATTTCTTTGTTTTATCTAAAAATTCTTTCGAATACTTTTGACTATCTGTCCTCATATAAGTAATATATCCACCTTGATATAGGCTTTGACATAAACTCATGGTTTCTTTGGGTGAAATATGGAGAACATTACTAGCAACCTGTAATAATCTAGATGTATTCAATGGCTTGGGTGCCGATTTTTTACTTTCTTTTGGAGAACCGATGTTTATCATATGATTATGTTTTTTAGATTTTTCCAAAAATTCGAGAACATGTGATGATTCCGAAAATTCATAATTTAATTCAAAATTTATATTTCGAGAACTAAAATTACCCACCGTTTTATATTTGGTGTCTATTTCGCTTTTTTTCTCCTTTTCATTATCATATACTAAGCGTAATGCAGGGGTTTGACATCGACCCGCCGATAACGAATTCGTTTTATTATGATATAAATACTTCCATAAAAATGGCGAAATCTTATATCCAACAATCATATCGAGAACCTGACGTGCTTTTTGTGCTTCTACCAAATGCATATTGATTATCGTCGGATTTCTTACTGCTTCACATATTGCATCCTTAGTTATTTCGTGAAATAATATACGTTTGGTGGTTTCTACTGGTAAATCAAATACTTTACACATATGCCATGCTATAGCTTCTCCTTCACGGTCATCATCTGATGCTAATATTATATTTGATTTCGAGAACTTGGAAATAATGGATTGCATAAAAGTGACGTGACTTTTTTTTTCTTCAATAATCGAGAACATTGGTTCAAATGTTTTTTTAGTATCTATGGATTTTAATCCATCTATGGTACGTATATGTCCTTTTGATGCTATGCACGCGTAGTCGCTACCTAAAAATCCTTCTATCTTCTTACATTTCGATGGTGATTCGACGATTATTAGATACTTTGCATTCGTATTAAATATGATGTCTTGTGATTTTTTTATTTTATAGAACTTTTTGGGAGGCATTGAGAACCTAATAAATTTTTATCTATTATTATATAAAAAATTATGTTTATTTGGTTTTTGTTTTATTATCTTTCATATCTCACCTCCTAAATATTGCATACATCTAAAAATAATGCTAATAACATAGGAAATTGCCACGTGCTAAATAAACTTACGTGTTTTTTACTAACAAAAATCGTATTTATGAATATGTAAAAGCTTAACAATAATGTAATAAATAAAGATAACTTAAAAATTGAACAGATATTTATCTTAGGCATTAATTATAAACTATAATCAGATAATATACAATTGTAATTTTATAATGAAACATATAAAAATACTCATCAGCGACCGTAACTATAATTCGTGGGAATTTATATGTAACGATACGAATTCAGTATTATCACACGATGAATATCCGGAATTAAAACTCATTCATCCTATTGAACGCAAACTTTTCAGCCGTGATACTTTTATTATTACCAATAAAGAATGCGCTTCGATTGAAATCACTAAATCTTATATTAAATCGTGTCCGTCCATTTCGGGGGTTTTACAACTCGAAAATAATAAGACCTTTGGGAGAACAGCCAATAAAAAACGGCTTTTATATAAATGTATTCCCGATGATAAACACTTACCGGTCTTTCTCATTCCTTATGAAGTAAAACTAGGATTCTCGAAAGTTCAGAAAAATAAATATATTGTATTCAAATTCGATAACTGGAACGATAAACATCCACAAGGTATTATCCAAGAAACTATCGGTGATGTGGATTCATTAGAAGCCTTTTATGAATATCAACTATATTGTAAAAGTTTGCATATTTCTATTACTGATTTCACCAATAAAACTCGAGAACAACTTAATAAGAAAACGAGCGATGATTATGTGGAACAAATATTTAAACATACGAATTTTGTCATTGAAGACCGTAGAAATGAATACATCTTTACGATTGACCCATTACATAGCACAGATTTTGATGATGGATATAGTATAAAAACCCTCGACAATGGTTGTACTAAAATCAGTATCTATATCGCAAATGTATATTTTTGGTTAGAAACTTTATCTTTATGGAATTCGCTTAGTAAACGGGTGGCTACTATATATTTACCCGATAGACGGCGCCCAATGCTTCCTACTATATTATCTGATACTTTATGTAGCTTACAAGAAGACCAACAACGGTTTGCTATGGTAATGGATATTGTATTTGATGAAAATGGCGATTATAACGAGGCTGATATTGAATATAAAAATGTTCTTGTGAATGTTAAAAAAAACTATGTATATGAAGAACCGAAATTAGCAAAAGATAAAGCATACCAAATGTTATATATTCTTAGTAAAAAATTGGATTCAAATATCGAAGATAGCCACGACGTAGTTGCTTATTGGATGGTTTTTATGAATAGTCAAACTGGGTCTAAAATGGTACAAGTAAACATAGGCATTTATCGTTCGGTCAATTATATCAATCCGAATTTACGCAATGATGTCCATTCCGATTTAGATAGTGATACTTGTCGAATCATACAAACGTGGAATAATTCGATAGGTCAATATGTTGCTATACAGAATGAGAATATAGATACAATAAATCTAAATCACGACTTAATGAAAACCAAAGCATATGTTCATATTACGAGTCCTATCCGAAGATTGGTCGATTTATTAAATCAAATGCAATTATTTAAACATCTGAATATGGTTCGAACGATGAGTGCGGAGTCCATCGAATTCATGGATAAATGGATAAGCGAATTAGATTATTTAAATAGTTCTATGCGGTCAATACGTAAAATTCAAACGGATTGTGCATTGCTCGACCGTTGCTTTAATCATCCGGAGATAATGAATGAAACATATACGGGTGTGGTCTTTGATAAATTAGTTCGTAGTGATGGAACTATTTGTTATATGGTGTATCTACAGGAATTAAAATTATTATCACGCTTAAGTAGCACACAAATCGATATCAATAATTATACAAAAAGACAATTCAAAATATATTTATTCGAAGATGAAGATAAAACCAAGAAAAAAATTCGATTACATTTGGTATAACGTCGAGTTAGTTACCGGGATAAGAAAATATTATGATAATATAGATAACAATGTATAAACATCTTCTTGGACTTACAATGATTGATATTTGTAGGCCTTATTTTCGAAAACATTTGTTACAAACTCTGAATCCTAGAGAAATTTTATTTTTGAATTCTTTTTTAGTGAATCTATTGATTACCGCTTATTTTTGTTATATTTTCATAAATCAAAAAACGGTCATTGAGAATGCTTTGACACAATATAAAAAGTTATCGATACCTCAAATATGTACCATTACCGTATCGAGCGCTTCAACCGTTGTATCGACCATTATATTGTTGGATTTTGATAAAAAACATAATACACCTGCTGTAAATAATATTATTACCAAGACATCGTCCATTCTTTTCGTATTTTTCATAGGTTATTTTATTTTTCGTGAAACATATTCAACAAAACAATTAGTCGGAATCATAACGATGGTAACTGGAATGACTATAATGATTTATTAATGTGATAAATTATACTATTTAGGTAACATATGCGACACTTTACTCATTGATTTATCGGAATTTTTCATAGGGTATCTAATCAGCCTAATATTATATCGTATTATAGTATAATGAATAAAATATTAAAAAATATTAGCCACTTGGGAGATATTCTGGCTATTCCCTTTTTTCTATTATTGATAATTTATTTTTACAATATTCCGAATAAAACATTGACAGAGAACTTATTATTCTTTTTTTCCGTCAGTGGTTTTTTTGCAGACTTATTATTTACCTATATTCAATATTTTTATCAAAAAATTGATTTCGTTTATTCGAAATAAAGAATGATAATCTACACAAAAATGTTCGGCTTATTACTTACTTTTATGTTATTTTATATCGCGTATTCATTTATTTCATTAGCAACGAAATATAAAGATTCGAAACGTTATCGTAAATCAATTGCATCTGAATCAAAAACTCAAGAAGTATGGGATGATGGTGAAGTCCCGTGGTATTTATTTGACGAAGATAATAAAAATAATTCAGATAATAGTACAGTATTTATTAATCACAATAATAATAAACCAATACCAATTATTCCTATGGCTCTTGTTATAATGGAATAATAATTTGATTAGTATAAACAATAAAAAAGGTGGTTAATACCCTTTTTATTGTTTTTATTTATGGTTTTATAAGCATTTAACTGCGCCCGCCAATTCTATCTAATATACTTTGTGTTGAAATTTGTTCCACAGGTTTTGGCTTATCTTCTAGTGCAAACATTTTTTGTTCTTCTATTTCATTATCTACTTCATCACAAATATCGTTAAATCTTTCGACCATTTTATTTATATAATCATCTGTATATTTAGGGTCACGTTTTGTATATCTACCTGTTAATAACGACATAATATCTATGGCGGTATAACCTTGTTTCAAAAATCTTTCGGTGATTTCTTCTACATTTCCTTCTTCTTCCTCCTCTTCTTGGTCAGTATTTTCATCATCATAATCTTCATCATCATCGTCGTCATCATCATATTCACTTTCTTCGTCATTTTCTTCAGTGACTTCCATCAATACTTCACGACAACAAGGACAAGTATTATTTTGAGCAAGGGATTTACTCATACATACGAAACAAAAGGAATGACCACAAGGTGTTGTGCAATTATTTTTTGCTCCAATGGTTTCGAAACAAATGCAACATTCTTTTTCTTCGGTAAAGGATGACATCTCTTACTAATTACTCTTATAATTTGTTTTACAAATAATTTACGTTTGTTTGGTTGGTTTGGGTATTGTTATCATAATCGTAAAAAAGTAATTCAATTTTTTATTCATAGCCTCGTATATAATAATAATGAAAGAATATAAAAATAGGTTTCGAATATACGGAATGATAGATCCAAAACAATTGGTGGAAGTTACTTTATATTCTAAAATATTAAATATAATAACCGATAACATAAACTTCCAAAATAGTAATATAATATTTTTAGGTATAATCTACATCCTATATCAAATGATTACCCATTCTATTTTTCAAAATAAAATAATGCAACATTTTAATAAATATTTATATAATAATACCTGTACAATATCAATAGAAGGACATCGTAAAGTCTATCATACCGGGTTTGCAAAGGTCAAGCAAATAGTTCTTATTTTATATAGTGATACATTCAAAGCGGTTACTTACTTCCTTTCTCATTATAAATCAAACGATATAACCAATTTTAAAGAAACTATGAAAATACATTATAATTTATATGATGAAGAAAATACAGAATATGTTATGATGCCATTATATAATGAAAAAATTTTAGTTTGCCCCAAAAATAAGATATATATTGAAATCATTGTAAATGAAGAAACCGCTGTAGATGAAAAAGATAAATCAAAAAATCTATATAAAATTTACAATTATAAATTGAGCGTCGAAGGGAAAGAGAATTATCACTTATTAAATAAATTCTTAGAAAATTGTATTCTCAAATATAATAACGACGTCGTGATAAATAAAACCCATATGATATATGAATTTGTATCTTCTTACAAAGATGATTATGATAAGGTAAAACTACAATTCAACGAATATCCATTCAAAAGTAATAAATTGTTGGATAAAAATATATATTTTGAAGGAAAGGAAAAATTAATCGAATATGTAGATAAATTTAAGGTGAATACATCGACTGAAAAATCTTTCTATGAAAAAGAATATGAAAATGCAGGAGTCACTTTTAAAGCAACCATGTTATTTCGAGGCCATCCCGGATGTGGAAAGTCTTGTACGATTCGTGCTATTTTAAATCGTACTGGTCGTCACGGCGTGGTTGTGTCGTGGAGTAAATTAAAAACGTGTAATGATTTTTGTAAATTATTTCGTACTATAAAGATAAATGATAAATCATATTCTATCGGTGAATTATGTTTTATTTTCGAAGATTTTGATGCAAATAAAAGCGATATACTCAAAAAAAGAAAAGAATCAAACCGCTCTACGACAGATGAATTAAAGAAAATTATGGAAAAACACGATTCTAATCAGGATAATACCCATTTAATGAAACAAATAGAAGATATGAAATTGTTTGAGAAACAACTGGAAGATGAATTGACACTGGAATGTGTATTGAATGTGTTAGATGGCGTTATTGAATTACATAATGCTATGATTATTTTTACGACCAATCATATCGACCATATTGACCCCGCCGTAATTCGTTCGGGTAGAATCGATTTTCACCAAGAATTCAAAAAGGCTTCCGTCAATATAATTAAAGAAATGGTATCCAATATTCGTAATATAGATTGCACAAATCCAGATTACGAGAGCTATTTTGGCAAAATGGCCGATTATACTTTATCTCCGGCCGATATTCAAAATATCTGTTTTAAATATACCAATAATGATGCAATTCAAATCTTAAACGAAATCGTTGAACTATCTATTGTAAAGCAATCCATTATCAGTCAAGATAATCTTGGTGATATATTTGAGAACATCGAACTAAACGATTTGGACATTCTTATGTAAACCGAGGATTAGACATCCTGTAACAATCCAGGCATATCATAAAAGTAACGTATTTGTTCTACTATATTCATTACATCTATTGTTCGGTCTCCACCTAATATAAGGTCGGTTCGATTTCTTACGTGAAATATATTTTCTTCGAATTTACTGGTGTCTGTTTCTAATTTATCACAATGTTTTGAATATTTCATCGTATTTACAAAATTTTTAGGTTGTATTGATTCTAATTGCACAATGGCGGACATAACTAAATCATCCGGTATTAAATATAAATCGGCTCTACTCAATATATTATTTGTGAATATTTCATATAATAATTTATCTACCACATCGTAAGACATTATATAAAACGAACCGGCCAAGAAAAAGAAATTCTTATTGTTCTCGAAAAACTGTTTGAATCCAAAAAAATTACTTAATACTTCGGTATGTTTTTTCCAATTCTCTTTATTATAATCTATTATATGAGTTATTGATTTATCATCTCTATCATATTCCTCATCGGATAACGCTAATGGAAAATACTCGATATTTGTACTCATATAATCGACACGAGGTTTATCTTCTAAATATTTTAATAAACGTGGTATATTTATAACTGATGATAAATTGGTTCTTACCATATAATCGTAAGTCATAGTTCTTTGACAAAACTTTTTTCCAGCTATCGTTTTAAATAATATTCCTGGTATATATGATTCTTCGCATTTATATGTTATCGAATGTTCGTCTATCAATAAATCATTTTCTATCGTGTTATCTGCATATAAAAAAAAACTTTTCACTTCTGGAAATAAATGCATATATTGTAACCAGCAATAGGTGAATATATCATAATGTTTCGCTCGTGATGCTATGATTAATATTACTAATTTATAATGTTTCTTTGTACTAAATATTTTTTTAACTTCTTTGTTTGCATACTTTATGGTTTTCAAATGTATCATTTATTATATATATTATTATTTATTTTATTGTATTATGAACTAAATATCATCAATATTAATTTCATTCGATATTTCTAATTCAAATTCTTCTATGGTATTTACTGATTTTTCGCCCACAATCTTTTCAATATTATCATCTATGTCATTCGTAAAGTGTACAATATTATCTGTGGTTGTTAATTCTTTATTTACATACTGCTCATTACGCATTTGTAATACGTTTTGTATATCGATTTGTGGTAAGTATTTTAACTGTTCGATTTGGTTATCATCAAATATACATAATATATCACAATTTTTTATTGGATTTTCCCATTCGCGTAATCCAACCATCACAATTGAATTTGGTGATATAATATTATTACGTTTTTGTCTTCCGCGAAATTTATTGCGTATATGTCCAATGAGCCTTATATTACCATTGGTATATATTTCACACATTCCGTTTCCAAACATTTTTGTAACACACGCATATTGTTCCAATTCACACGTAGGCAATCGTAATTTTTCAGTATGACCCGACCCCGTATTTTCTGATTTTCGCGCTAACCCTTTTGCTCCTTTACCGCCTTTTGTATTCTTCACCATTTTTGCTTATAATTATTATTCTGATAATTTATTAAAATGTATTTAGATAATTATTAATTCAATTTTATACATAATAAAGAATATACGCTTAGAATATAATAATGCAAAACGAAGAAAAAGAATATGTATTTTATTTTGATTTATATAAACTAGAAGGGAATGATGTATTTAATGCTTTTAAAAATGCAATCGATAAAGAACTTGGATATAAAAATATAAAATATACGTTGAAACAAGCAAATGTGAATACGATTCTAGAAGATGATACGCCCAATGTAATGAAAGGTGGGGATAGTAACGCTACTTTTCCATATAACGTCTTTGAAAATTCCATTGATAGCATAACAGGCGTTGCTGAAGAAGAACGAAAATCTATTTTTGAAGGATTATTTACGAGAAATAAAAACACAGAAGAGGTTTCGAAACCATCGAATGAAACGTCTAGTACAATTACGTCAGAAGAACCATCTATTGAACCTAAAAAAAAAGGTTTTTTTAATTTCGATTTTAGTGTCATTAATATATTTAAAAAATCAGAAAATGTTGATATCAAACCTACTATTAATGTTGATACAGAAGATAAAAAAGAAGATACGGAAGTTCAAGAAGAAAAAGAGGAAGAAGAAAAAGAGAATGAAGAAAAAGAGAATGAAGATGGTGATGATGAAGAGGGTGATGCGGAAGATGGTGATGCGGAAGATGGTGATGAGGGTGATGTTTCACAAGAATTGATTGAAGGTAGTGAAATTGTGGAAGAAAATAAAATAAATAATAATATTATAACAGTTGAATTAACAATAAAATGTATTGATAAACAATTATGTATCCCTGTAATATTAGATATTAAAAAAACGATGTTTATGAAATAATTTATCAGAAAAAAATACGTATAACCGAAATTACACGTATTTTTTATTTATTTTTTTGGCGTTTATGGATTGAATATTATAATATTTTTTTCTGAATCATATTTACCAATGACTTCGAAAGTTTCTTGGTTATATACGTCGTTTTTATCATCTAATAAATAAGTATTGTTTTCAAATGTTAATTCTCTAACTTCTAATTCGATTTCTGTTTCTTCTTCTATTTGTGGTTGTGGTTCAACTTGCTCGATAATAGGTTCTTCTTGCAATTCATCTTTTACTATATTTTCGACAGGTACTTCAACTACTAGTTCTTTTGATGCCTTTGATTTTCTAGGTTTTTTTTCTTTTACTGGCTTTTCGCTGGTTTCGACTACAACATCAGCAACCGGAGGAATAGTATGTACTTCTTCAACATTTACAACTTCGCTTACGAAAACTGCTTCGGTTTTTTTGTTTGATTTTCGAGGTTTCTTTTCTTTTACTAGCTTTTCAGTGGTTTCGACTACAACATCAGCAACCGGAGGAATACTAGGCACTTCTTCAACATTTACAACTTCTGTTGTAACAACTGCTTCGGTTACGACAACTGCTTCGGTTTTTTTATTTGATTTTCTAGGTTTCTTTTCTTTTGCTGGTTTTTCAGTGGTTTCGACTACAACAGGAGTAATAGTAACCGTTTCATTTGTTGATAATGCATTATCAATTATATTTTCAATAATGTTATTTGCTTCGGTTTTTTTGTTTGATTTTCTAGGCTTTTTTTCTTTTACCGGTTTTTCAGTGGTTTCGACTGGAGTAGGAGCAGCGCCGGGAACTTCTTCAACATTTACAATTTCAGTTGTAACGATTTCTTCGGTTTTTTT
>Ga0114960_10003392_pt1 | contig 12193 bp, 9 predicted proteins | sample C_130625_MF_Meta_FD_92637 | JGI IMG/M metagenome (GOLD analysis project Ga0114960, IMG submission 92637) | Freshwater microbial communities from Lake Croche, Canada to study carbon cycling - C_130625_MF_MetaG | ecosystem: Environmental > Aquatic > Freshwater > Lake | place: Lake Croche, Canada... | reverse complement strand
GTCTGCCACACCTCGGCGAGCCTCTCGATCAACGAGAATGCCGATCCCGACGTCCCCCGCGATCTAGCGATGGCCGTCGACCGGATCGCCCGGGAGGATTTTCCCTATTCCCACACGCTCGAGGGGCGCGACGACATGCCGGCCCACGTCAAGGCGGCGCTCATCGGCACCTCCGTGACGATCCCCGTCCGGGATGGCGGGCTTCTCCTCGGGACGTGGCAAGGGATCTATCTCGGCGAACACCGCGACCGGGGTGGACCACGCCGGCTCGTGCTCACGCTCCAGGGAGAATGACCGATGCGCGAGCTTGGTGAGCCAGAGTCTGGAGAATCGGACCGATGGCCCGACGCCGGTGGCCCACCGTTCGACCCCGAACGCTTCCGGCGCGAGGGGCGGGTCGTGATCGACTGGATCGCCGACTACTGGGCGTCGCTGCCGGCGCAACGCGTGCTGCCCGACGTCGAGCCTGGGGAAGTCGCGGCCCGTCTCCCCGCCGCGGCGCCGGAGACGCCAGAGTCGCTTGCTGCGGTGCTCGGCGATCTCGAGCGGATCATCGTTCCGGGGCTGACGCACTGGCAGCACCCGGGGTTCTTCGCCTACTTCCCAGCCAACGCCTCCGGGCCCTCGATCCTCGGCGAATTGCTCAGCGCCGGCCTCGGGATCCAGGGGATGCTCTGGACGACGTCGCCGGCGGCGACGGAGCTCGAGGGGATCGTCGTCGACTGGCTCCGCCAGCTCCTCGGCCTTCCCGATCGCTTCCGCCTCGGTGGCGATGGCGGCGGGATGATCCAGGATTCCGCCTCGAGCGGGCTGCTCTGTTGCCTCGTGGCGGCACGGGAGCGCACGGCGGCCGGCGGCCCGGGGCAACGCATCGTTTATGCCAGTGCCGATGCCCATTCGAGTGTCGTCAAGGGGGCGAAGATCGCCGGCTTTCCCCCCGCGTCGATCCGCCGAATCGAGACTGACAGCGCCGGCCGGCTCCGCCCCGATCTCCTCGAGGCCGCGATGCGCGACGATGCGGCCGCGGGCCTCGTCCCCTGCTTCGTCGTCGCCACCGTCGGCACGACCGCACGGGGGGCGATCGACCCGGTGGCGGCCATTGGCACGATCGCCCGCCGCTATGGCGCTTGGCTCCACGTCGACGCCGCCTGGGCCGGGACGGCCGCGATCTGTCCGGAGCTCCGCCCGATGATCGTTGACGGCGCGGAACTTGCCGACAGCTGGGGGACCAACCCGCACAAGTCGATGCTCGTCAACTTCGATTGCCACTGCCTCTGGATCGCCTCCCGGCACACCCTCGCCACCGCCCTGACGACAAAGCCCGACTACCTCCGGACGGCCGTCGGCGATACCGGGGCCGTGGTCGACTACAGCGATTGGCAGGTGCCACTCGGCCGCCGGTTTCGGGCCCTCAAACTCTGGATGGTGTTGCGGATGATCGGTGCGGAGGCACTCCGGCAGCGGGTCCTCGATCAGGTCGCCTGGACGGCGGAGTTCGCCGATCTCGTGGCGGCTGATCCGGCCTTCGAGATCCTCTCGCCCCCCAGCCTGGCCTTGGTCACCTTCGCCCTCCGGGCGGGCGATGAGGCGACCGCCGAACTGCTCGCCCGGGTGAATCAAGCCGGCTCGGTGTTTCTCAGCCACGCCCGGGTCGGCGGGCGCCACGCCATCCGCTTGGCGGTCGGTGGCACGCTCACCAGCCGGGCCGACGTCCTCGGCGCCTGGGGGGTGATCGCCGCCGCTGCGGGGGGATCCGTTGCTCGTGCCGAAGGCGCGGGGGTGTCTGGCTGAGGAGCGATGAGAGGTCGGTCGGAGGACTAGCCCCGCTTCCCCAGATTTCCAAGGATGGGGAACTCTGGGGAATGTCTCCGGTCCCCGCCAACTGTCACGATCCTTTTCGGCCGTTTTTTCGATAAAGAGGCTGTCGTTTTCCCAACGCCGAACCTTCTCCGATCGGCCCCGTACTATTTGGTGCGACCGTTGTCGGCAGGGCTTTTCCAGGGCGGCCGGGCGGGCGAGGAGCATCAATATCATGGCTCGAAAAGACGCACTTGTGAACCTTCGGGCGATTCTCGTCCGCCGTCGTGATGCCCTGCGCAGTGCGCTGGCAGGCGATCTTTCTCTCCTCCGGGAACTGCACGGGGAGACGACGGGGGACGTCGTCGATGCCGCGCTCGACACCGCCCAGGACGAGATCAGCTCGCAACTGGCCGAGGTCGAGAGCCGCGAACTCGCCCACATCGAGAACGCGCTTGCGCGGATGAAGGCCGGTGAGTACGGGGCCTGCGAGGTCTGTTCGAAGAAGATCCCGATGGCCCGGCTCGACGCCCTTCCGTACGCCACGATGTGCATCGAGTGCCAGCGCGAGATCGAGCGGGGCGGCGGGATGGCTTCCTCTCGTGACGCCTACGAAGACTCCTCTGCCGACCTCGAAATCGACGTTTCCTGATCCTCTTCCCCCCGCCGGCTGCGGGCTAGGCCCGCTTGCCCCGGGGTTCCCGGGGGGAGCGAAGTGGGCCCGTCGGCCTCCCGGGCAGGCGCGTGACGGGACTCGGTCGGCGGTATGATGTCGCGGTCTCGCGTCCGCCTCCGAGAGCGTCACATCCATGGGCCCGACACTGCCGTTCTCCCGCTTCGCATCCCCACGCTCCGGCTGCGGGCGCGGGCTGCTCCTGACGCTCGTTCTCGTCGTGGTGGCCCAGGCCTCCGCTGACGAGCCCCCGCCCCTGCAGCCGATCGCCCCGAGGGTGGCCGGTGAACCCGAGGGCAGCGGACGGATCGCTGCGGATGCGGCGGGGAGGGTCGATCCGGCCCGTTCGTCCCGGCTCTCCCTCGACGAGCGTGATCGTCTCTACGCCCAGATCGAGCGCGATGCGGAGGAGCTCGAGCGTCAGGGGGCGCAGCTCCGTCGCCTGACGGTGCTCCTGCGGCCGTGCGTCGTCCATATCGATGCCCGCAAGCCTGCCCAGAAGTCGACCCGCGGAGCCAAATCTGGGGACGAGGACGAGGCTGGATCAGGGGTCATCGCCCGCGTCGCCGACCGGCTCGTCGTGATCACCAATCGGCATGTCGTGCATGGTGCCGAGCTCGACAACATCGTCATCCGTCTCGACGACGGTCGTGAGTTGCGGCCGTTGCGAATGTGGACCGATCCGGCCACCGACATTGCCGTTTTGACGATTACCGGCACCGATCTCGTTTCTGCTCGGCTCGCCGCACGGGATGCCGTGCAGATCGGCGACACCGTCCTGGCGATCGGCAGCCCGTTCGGGCTGTCGCATTCGGTGACCCTCGGCATCGTGTCGGCGAAGGGGCGCCGCGATCTCGAGCTCGGTGACGAAGGGGTAAAGTTCCAGGACTTCATCCAGACCGACGCGGCCATCAATCCCGGCAACAGTGGAGGGCCGCTGGTGAATCTCCGCGGCGAGGTCGTCGGCCTCAACACGGCGATCGCGAGCAACTCCGGCGGCAGCGAGGGGATCGGGTTCGCCATCCCGGTGTCGATGGTGATGTTCGTGGCCCGGCAACTCGTGGAGAACGGAGCTGTCGCCCGGGCCTATCTCGGGGTCACGCTCGACAGGACGTTCACCCAGAAGACGGCGGAGCGCCTGGGGATGGTGCGGGCGGTGGGGGCGAGGGTCTCGGGAGTGACGAAGGGGTCGCCCGCCGATTCAGCCGGCATTCAACCGGATGATGTGATTCTCGAGTTCGACGGGCAGCCGATCGACGACGACGACCACCTCGTCAGCCTCGTCAGCGTCACCCCCACCAACCGCACCGTGTCGTTGGGGGTTTTCCGCGGTCGCCAGCGGATCGAGCTTCAGATGCCCGTCGCCAGCCGCGAGCAGTTTGAACCCCGCTGACGGGAAGGAGATGCCGATGGGGGGGATGACGGCCAACGTGCTCGGATGGCTCAAGGGGATCACCCCAGGGTCGCGTTCGCTCCTCGATGCCTCGGCGCGACGGATCGTCACCGAGGTCGAGAGCTTGTCGGCCGAGATGGCAGGCTTGAGCGATGCGGACCTGCGCCGCACGGCACGCTCGCTGTCGTATCGGGCCAAGGCGGGCGAGCCGATCGAGTCGCTGATGGTGGAGAGCTTCGCGGCAACGCGGGAGGCCGGTCGTCGCGCCAACGGCATGCGGCATTACGACGTCCAGCTCCTGGCCGGGGTGGCGCTGGTGCGCGGGGCAATCGTCGAGATGCAGACCGGCGAGGGGAAGACGCTCGTTGCCACACTCCCGCTGGCGCTCTATGCCCTGTGCGGGAAGGGGGCCCATCTCGCCACCGTCAACGACTACCTCGCCAAGCGCGATGCCGAGTGGATGGAGCCGATCTACCGCGTCCTCGGGATGTCGGTCGGCATCGTCCAGTCGCAGATGGGCTTCGATGAGCGCCGCGAGGCGTATGCCAAGGACGTGACCTACGGCACGGCGAAGGAGTTCGGATTCGATTTCCTGAAAGATCGGCTCATGGGTCGCGAGATCGCCGAGGGGCGCGGCGACCTCGGGGCGATGCTCACCGGCCACGCCACATCGCAGGCCTCGAAGCTCCTCCAGCGTCCGTATTGGTTCGCGCTCGTCGATGAGGCTGACAACGTCCTCATCGACGAGGCCCGCACGCCACTGATCATCTCATCGCCACCGGGAGAGGCTCAGGCCACGGAGGAATCGTTGTTTCGTTTCGCTGCCGGGGCCGCGGCCCTGCTCGACATCGACGAGGACTTCGAAGTCGACGTGCAGAAGCAGAGCTGCGAGCTTCTCGGGCCGGGCCGGAGCCGTGTCCGGGCGCTCGAGCGCCCCGCGCTCCTCGAGAGCCTCAGCCTCCTGGCGCTCTACGACGCGGTGGAGCGGGCCCTGCGGGCGAGGCGGTTTTTCAACCGCGACCGGCAGTACGTCGTCCGCGACGGGAAGATCGTGATCATCGATGAGTTCACCGGTCGCGCCGCGGAGGGACGGACGTGGCGCGACGGGCTCCATCAGGCGGTCGAGGCGAAGGAGGGAATCGAGGTGACGGTGCCCTCGGGACACGCCGCCCGGATCACGATCCAGGATCTCTTCGCCCGGTGGCCGCACCTCGCCGGCATGACGGGGACGATCGCCACCAGCGCCGGCGAGATCGGCCGGACGTATGACGTCGGGGTGGCGGCGGTGCCGACGAACCGGCCCGCGATCCGCGAGCGTCTCCCCGCCGTCGTCTGCGAGGCCCAGGAAGAGAAGTTCGCGAGGATCGTCGCCGAGACGGTGGCCGTTCATGCCACTGGCCGTCCGGTGCTCATCGGCACCCGGTCGATCGACAAATCGGAGGAGTTGTCGCGGCTCCTCACCGAGGCCGGCCTGACCCACACCGTGCTCAACGCCCGGCAGATCGAACGCGAGGCGGAGATCGTCGCCCAGGCCGGACAGCCGGGGCAGATCACCGTCTCGACGAACATGGCCGGCCGTGGCACCGACATCCGGCTCGGGGACGGGGTTTACGAGATGGGTGGGCTCCACGTCATCTGCACCGAACTCCACGACTCGGCCCGGATCGACCGCCAGCTTGTCGGCCGTTGCGGCCGGCAGGGGGATCCCGGCACCTGGCGGCAGTATGTCTCTCTCGACGACGACATCCTCGTGGCTGGCTATGGCCCCGATCGTGCCCGCCGGGTCGTTGCCAAGCTCCGCGCCGGGCTCGACGGTGATCCGGAGCGGCTCGTTGCCGCGTTCACCAAGGCGCAGCGTCTCGTCGAGGAGCGGCATGTCCGGCAGCGGCGGGTGCTTGAGTATGTCGAACGGCAGCGGGCCGAAGCCCACATCCAGATGAGTCAGGATCCCTATCTCGATTCGGCCTCCTAAAGCCGCTCGTTGCCCTAGCTGCCCGATCGCCCGACTCGATCCCCTTTTCCCAGACAGCCAGGGTCGGGCTGCAGATCGGCGTTGACTCGTTGTGCCACGTTTGTGACCCTCCCCCCTCCCCATGGCCCCAGGGAGCGTGGAAACGTGTCGAGGAACGAGAGGGGTTTCAGCGGGCCGCTCCGAGCGGCACCTCCGCAGCGTTTCCCCGCCGTATGGCTGGTCGGGATGGCTCTCGCGCTGATCGGCCCGCTCCCTGTCACGCTTGCAGCCGATGCCCCGCAGCCACCGTTCTCCCAGACCGGTCCTTCGGCGGGCGACCAACAGGATCCAGAGCCGGACGATCAGGCTCCTTTGCCCGATCCGCCCCCACCGTTCCCAGCGGATCCCGCTGGCCCGCCCCCGCCCCCCTTTCCGACGGATCGGGTTGGCGACGGCGCGCAGGGCCGCGCGGACGAGGCGACGGAGCCGGCTGCTCCTGACGGCACGGTCTCAGTCCTCGTGCCGACGTTCCCCCCGCCGTCCGACCCTGTCGGGCTGACCGACGGGCTGACCGGACCCGCCAATCCCCCGGGGCCGCCGGGCATGCGTCCGGCGCCTCCGTTCGCTCCGCCCCCTCCACCCCCGGCGATGCAGGCCATGCAAGCCATGCAGGCCACAACGCCGCCTCGTTCGGCTCCCCTGAACCAAGCGGCTCCTCTGAACCAAGCGGCTCCCCTGAATCAAGCGGCTCCGCTGAATCAAGCGGCTCCGCTGAATCAAGCGGCTCCGCTGAATCAAGCGGCTCCCCTTGTCGCCCGCGGGCTCGAACTCCCCTTCCCGCTCGTGGCTGGCAGTCCCACCGCCGAGGTCACCCCGCCGCGTCCCCTGGCGTTGCTCGAGGCGTTGGAGCGTTCCGGCGACCGAACCCGCCGTCTCTGGATCACTCAGGCGTACTGGAAGCTGGCTGCGGCGGCGGCCGGCGTTCGTTTCGCTGCCGAAGCCGAGGAGCGGCTGGCGCTGGTGGCACCGGGGGAGAGCCCCGACGACCTCGTCCTGCTCGACCTCGCGACCGCGACAGCTCGGGGTGAGAGTGCGTCGGCGGGAGTCGAGCTCGTCACGGCACAGCAGGAGATCATTGATCTGGTCAGGCTGCCGGTCACCGATCCTCCTCCCTGGCCGGTCGACCGTCCCCTGACGGCTGCCTACCAGACCCATTTCGAGACGATTTTCGCCGGACGTCCGGCCACGGGGCGGGTGCGGGCCATCCATCGGCAGTTGCCGCTGGAGTATGCGGCGGTCGTGGCCCGCGCCGAGGCGGTCCGGGCCGCAGAAAGCCGATTTGCTGCGATGGAGGCCCTCCATGCCAAGGGGAAGAAGCCGATCGGGGCGGTGCTGACGGCCCACGACGCGGTTGTCGAACAGGGAGAGGCGTTTGTCCGCGCCGTCCGTGCCTACAACCTCGACATCGCCGAATACGTGATGGCTGTGGCCGATCTGTCGGTTCCCGAAGAACGGTTTGCGACGATGCTCATCGGGCAGCCGACCCCCTGGCGGCAGCCACTGGCGGCGGTGCTGCCGGTGGCCCCAAGCGACCGGGTGGTGCCCGTGGCGGGGCAGTCGTTTCCAACGAACTCGTTTCCACCGAGCCAGGTCAATCTCCCTCCTGAAGTCTTCCCTACCGGCACCCCCACACTCCAGATCCCTCCGGCCTTCGCTCCGTTGGGGCAGCCCAGTGGTGGGGGCCCAGGGACGAATCCGGTGTCGCCGAATCGGTTCGCTCCCCCGGCAAACCCTCCGGCAGGGGCTCCGTTCCCGGCTGTCGATCCGCCGATCGGCGGCTGAGCCTCGGCTTTCGGCCGGGCAGGGAAGCAACGACCGGCTTGCGTCGGCGTCCCGGGCCGCGATGATTCGGCATGGCCACAGCTCCCCAGACTTCGATCTCCGCTTCCACCTCGCCCCCCCTTTCGTCGGGCGCGACGCCCCCCTGGGCCCCTGCTCCGCTGCGGATCGGCCCGGTCGTTGTTGATCCGCCGATCCTCCAGGCGCCGATGGCCGGCTACACGAACTTCGCCTACCGGCAGGTGGTGCGCGAGTTCGGCGGAGCGGGATTGCTGGCCACGGAGATGATCGCTGCCCGCAGCGCTACCTGGCTGGAGACCAACCGCGGCGAGCATCCTGACCGCCTGTGGGGAGTGAGGGATGAGCCGCGGCCGCTGGCGGTGCAGATGTGGGACAACGATCCCGACAATCTCGCCAGCGTCGGTCGGAGGCTCGCGCGGGACTTCCGGGTGAGTGTCGTCGACCTCAACTTCGGGTGTCCGGTGCGGCAGGTGACGGTCAAGGCCCACAGCGGATCGTGGCTCCTCCGCGATCCTGAACGCGTCGGTGAAATCGTCGCGCGCGTCGTGGAAGCGTGCGACGGTGTCCCGGTGACTGCAAAGATCAGGCTCGGCTGTTCCGACGATTGCAGGACGGCCATCGAGGTAGCGCAGCGCATCGAGGAAGCGGGGGCGGCCTGTCTCACCGTCCACGGCCGCGTCGCGGCGCAGTTCTTTTCCGGTGAGGCGGATTGGGCCGCCATCGCCGCCGTGAAGCGGGCGGTGTCGCGGATGCCGGTGGTGGGCAATGGCGATATCGATTCCGCCGCCACGGCCGTGGCCCGGCTCCGTGAGAGTGGGGTCGATGGCGTCATGATCGCCCGCGAGGCGCTGGCCCGGCCATGGATCTTCGCCCAGACCGCCGCGCTCCTCCGCGGCGATCCGATGCCCCCCGATCCCGATCTTGCCGAGCAGAAGGAGCTCGTCCTTCACCATTACGACCTCGTCTGCCAACGCTTCGGCGTCGAGCGGGGAACGCTCCTCATGCGCAAGTTCGCCTGCTCCTATGCGCAGGGCCTCGCCGGCGCTCGCGAGTTCCGGGGACGGGTGTCGCGCGTCGAGACCCGTGAAGATTTTCTCGAGGTGATGCGGGTCAATTTCCCGTCGGCCCTGGCAAACAAGCCGGGGGCCCCGTGATGCCCCGTCCGGAAGGGCCCTGAAAGCGAAATGGTTTTCGCAGGCTTCATTGTCAAAAAAGCCATTCAGCGTAGAATGAAGGCATGAATCCCGACGCTAGGCCATCGATGAATCCGCCGTTTCAGGCTGACAAGAGGGCGCCTTCCCAAGCGCTCTTGGCTCAGTCCGCCGAGCGACCGGAACTGCGGGCCTCCGACTCGGTCCTCGTCGAACTCCTGCGCACGAATGGGAAGACCGGCGTGGGGGAACTCGCATCGGCCCTCCGCGTGACCGCGACGGCGGTCCGTCAGCGGCTCGAGCGGCTGATGCGCGAGGGGATCGTGACCCGCGAGGTGGTGATCACCTCCGCCGATGGAGGCTCTTCCGGCGCGAGGCGGCGGGGCCGTCCGGCCTACGTGTATGGTCTCACCGAGAAAGGCGAGCGCACGGGAGGAGACAATTTCCGTGACTTGGCCGTGGTCCTGTGGAACGAGATCCGCCGGGTGGAATCGCCCGAGGTGCGGCGGGGGCTCCTCTCCCGGGTTGGCTCGGCGATGGCCGATCTTTACGGGGAGCAGGTCGCCGACGGGACGCTCCACGAGCGGCTTGACCGGGTGGTGGGGCTGTTCCGGGAGCGTCAGATCACCTGTGGGGTCGAGTATTCCACCGAGCCCGGTGGGAGCCAACTCGCCGTCCTCACCAACCACGTCTGCCCCTATCCGGAAATCGCCGCACTCGATCGCGGGATCTGTGCGGCTGAGCGGTTGATGCTCCAAGATCTTCTCGGTACGAGCGTTTCGCTCGCGAGCTGCCGTCTTGATGGTTTCGACTGCTGCCGCTTCGCCATTCCGGTTGGCGCGGAGGCCGGTCGGGCTGAAGACGGTGAAGCCGTCGGGGAGCCATGAATTGTTCGACCCATTCCCCGGGGCCGCTCAATCCCTCCGGGCATCCGTCATCGCCCCTTCCCTCCTGCCCGTAGCCCCAGTCAACTGAAGCTTTCCCCAGGGATAGCCCCCCGCCGGTCGGCATCCCGGCGACCACGACACGACCACGACACGATCACGAGAACACCGCGGAGTATCACGCATGACCCAGCCCTGGATCGAAGGCCGTTTCGAGGAAAACCTCGTCCTCACCACCGTTGAGCAGGCGATCAATTGGGCCCGCCAGTCGAGCATTTGGCCGATGACGTTCGGGCTGGCGTGCTGTGCCATCGAGATGATGGCCGCCGGGGCGGGCCGGTATGACCTCGATCGGTTCGGTGCGGGTGCTTTCCGAGCCACCCCGCGTCAGGCCGACCTGATGATCGTGGCGGGGACGGTCACCTACAAGATGGCCAGCCGCGTCCGTCGCCTTTACAACCTCATGCCCGATCCGAAGTACGTCATCGCCATGGGCGCCTGCACCACCGGTGGTGGGCCGTACTTCAAGTGGGGCTACCACGTCGTCAAGGGAGTCGATTTGGTCGTTCCCGTCGACGTCTATGTCCCCGGTTGCCCGCCCCGTCCGGAAAGCCTCCTCGAGGGGTTGATGCGGATCCAAGACAAGATCGTCGGGCAGCGGATCGCGAAGCGATCGGATGGCTTTGGCAAGATCGACGACGAACTGCCGATTCCCCATCATTCCGGTTACGTCACCTCCCCCGTCGCCGACGGGGATCTCGTGTTTGACCATCAGAAGGTCCAGCCCTGAACGGATTTCATCCATGACCCAGCAACCAGATCACCAGCCAAATCAACAGCCAAATCAACAGGCAGACCAACTCGTCATCCGCGGGCTTCATGTCGCCGTCGAGGGACAGGAGATCCTCAAGGGGGTCGATCTGACCATCGGTCGTGGCGAGATCCACGCGCTGATGGGCCCCAACGGCTCCGGCAAGAGCACGCTCGGCTACGCGATCATGGGGCATCCCTCCTACGAAGTGACCGCCGGAACGATCGAGTTGGTCGCTGCCGACGGAACGCGGCGGGATCTCCTCGGCATGGAACCCGACGAGCGGGCGCGGGCGGGGGTGTTTCTCGCCTTCCAGCGGCCGATGGCGATTCCCGGGGTGCGACTGGCCGATTTCCTCCGGCATGCGGTGACCAACGTCCGCAACCCGGAGCGGAAGGAAGGCCAGGAACTGATGCCGATGAAGGAGTTTCGCTCGGAGCTCAAGGCGAAGATGTCGGAGCTTTCGATCGACTCCGAGTTCGCGCGACGGTATGTCAACGAAGGATTCTCGGGTGGTGAGATGAAGCGGGCCGAGATCCTCCAGTTGGCGATGCTTCAGCCCCGGTTCGCGATTCTCGACGAGACCGACAGTGGTCTCGATGCCGACGCCGTTCGGCTGGCCAGCCAGAGCATCGCGCGGATCGGCGGTGCCGGTGGCGACGCGGCATCGGGGGCGAACGCCATGGGAATCCTCATCATCACCCACCACGAACAACTCCTCGAGCACAACGTTCCCCATCGGACGCACGTCATGCTCGGTGGACGGATCGTCGAATCGGGCGGGGCCGAACTCGCCGCTGAGCTCCACAAGCGGGGCTACGAGCGGATCCGTGCTGCCTATCCCGATGCGGCGGCCGCCGAGCGGGCGATGGAGGAGTCGACGCGAAATCAAGAGGCCGCCGGCGTCTGACGACGCCCCGTCCGCGGCCGGCCTTCCCTGCCGGCCGTTCACCAGCCCTAGTTCTTGCCCGCACTGAGGTCTTCCGTCATGGCCACCGACACCAAGGAATCGAGCACCCTCGCCCTCGGCGAGATCAACAAGTACGACTTTCGCACCGACTCGCCGGCGGTCTTCAAGAGCCGCCGGGGTCTCGACGCGAACATCGTCACCCAGATCTCGGAGATGAAGCGCGAGCCTGCCTGGATGCTCGATTTCCGTCTCAAGTCACTCGAGATCTTCAATGCTCGCCCGATGCCGCATTGGGGTGGGGACATCGGCATCGATTTTCAGGACATCTTCTATTACCTGAAGCCCACCGATCATCAGGGGAAGACCTGGGACGACGTGCCTGAGGAGATCAAGAAGACCTTCGACCGGCTGGGGATCCCCGAGGCGGAGCGGAAGTTCCTCTCCGGGGTGAAGGCCCAGTTCGAGAGCGAGGTGGTATACGGATCGCTTCAGGAGGATTTGGCGAAGAAGGGGGTGATCTTCACCGACACCGACACCGCCATCCGTGAGCATTCCGACCTGCTCCGCGAGTATTTCGGGACGATCATCCCCCCGACCGACAACAAGTTTGCCGCCCTCAATTCGGCGGTCTGGTCGGGCGGTTCCTTCATCTACGTGCCCAAGGGGGTGTCGATCGAGTTCCCGCTTCAGGCCTACTTCCGCATCAATGCCGAGAGCATGGGGCAAGTCGAACGGACGTTGATCATCGTCGACGAGGGGGCCC
>Ga0114960_10003390_pt1 | contig 12197 bp, 9 predicted proteins | sample C_130625_MF_Meta_FD_92637 | JGI IMG/M metagenome (GOLD analysis project Ga0114960, IMG submission 92637) | Freshwater microbial communities from Lake Croche, Canada to study carbon cycling - C_130625_MF_MetaG | ecosystem: Environmental > Aquatic > Freshwater > Lake | place: Lake Croche, Canada... | reverse complement strand
GGCTGGCGCAAAAAACAATCGCTTCCCACTGAAACAATCTGCTGGCGATCCAGTAATTCCAAGTTGCTTCCAGACACATGCAGTTTGCGGATCTGCCCTTGGGCTTGCTCAGCACTGGTAACCCGCTCAGCCTCAATCCACCAGCGGCTACGGCCCGCCTGGATTTGGATTTTAGCCGCGGGGTCTTCTAAGAAAACTGGGGCGAGAAAGTCAAGCCACTGCTCCCGGGTGTTGCCCTCAAGGCCAGAGGCAGTGAGTGAGCGTTGCTGTTGCTTTTGCCTTTGAACACTTCGAATCGGACCTGCAGCTTTGAGCAGGCCGGTTTGTGTATACCAATCGGCTCGACTTGTTAGCAATTCAAGGCTGGGGAGACTGCGGTGGGATTGCTGACGCCGCCACTGGCGCAGCAGCGGTTGTTGGCGCAATTCCAGCAGCTCCTGCTTGAGGTGAAAGCGCGCCTTACCTGCGGTTAGCCGTTGGCTGGGGTCCTCCGCCATCGGTGCCCCAAGTAAGTCGATCGTGTCTTTACTGGGACGCCAGATGGCCTGCCGACCGGTAATCACCAGTTGACGGCCATCAAGGCTGACAAGCCGAGCCCCCCCTAGCAGTTCCACCTGCTCTCCGTCGTTGTAAACCACGCCCCGGGGGGCGGTGATCCGGTAGTGGGGTTTACCTTTACGAAAAAGCAGGCCGACCGGTTGCTGAACTAATGCCTGGCGATCGTTGAGTTTGTAACGCGCTTTAGGACTCTGCAATTCCCATAGAGGTTGACCTTTCGGATCATTTTGGCGCAGGCGCAGCGAACGAAACTGAAATGGCTCTGGCTTCTCCTGCTGTTCCACAGGCGATACACATCCGCCTAGGAAAGCAACAAGCAATAGAGGCGACAAAAGTCGCCCCCATGCACCCTTGGGGGTGTTCAAAGGGGATCCTCCAGTTCTAAACGCTGCAGAATTGGGCTCGGTTCAGCTAGGGGCTGGCCAGGATTCAATTGCCCCCACTGCAACTGCCCCTCCCAGGCGCCACAGGGGGCAAGGCCAAGCTGGGCCAGTAGGCGAGCACTCAGGTCTGGCAACAAAGCTGCCAGCAAAACTCCCACCAAGCGGGTGGTTTCAAGCACAGCATAAATATCTTGCGCCACCTGCTCTTGTTGGTCAGGTTTCTTAATGGCTGACCAGGGAGCTTGCTCACTTAGATATCCATTGGCTGAAATTGCCAATTGCAAAACATCCTGGGCAGCCTTATGAAAGGCCAGTTGCCCATAGTGATCGTCGAGTTGGGAAATAACCAGGGCCGCCCCAAGGGCCAAGGGATGCTGGTCATCAGGGATTTGCAGGGGTTTAGGCACTCCGTCAAACCACTTGCGGGCCATGGCAATAGTTCTGTTCAGCAAATTGCCTATGGTATTTGCTAAATCATTATTAACTAGATCAAGTAAACGCTGCTGCTGGATATCACCGTCATCACCGAATTGAATATCGCGCAATAGGTACCAGCGCAATGCATCGGCGCCACAGCTGTCCAGCAGGCGCTGGGGATCAAGGGTATTACCTAAAGACTTACCCATTTTCTGCCCCTCTCGGGTTAAAAAGCCATGGCCAAATACCGCCTGCGGCGGTTCAATACCCGCCGACATACACATGGCAGGCCAGTAAACCGCATGGAAACGCAGGATGTCCTTGCCAATCACGTGCAGTTGAGCCGGCCAACCTCCAGCCAGGGCCTTATCTAGATCAGCTGGTTCATCGGGACCTAGCAAAGCTGTTATGTAACCAAGCAGTGCATCGAACCACACATAAAATGTGTGGTCCCCATGGCCAGGCACTGGAATGCCCCAGGGCAAATTTAAACGAGAAATCGAGAAATCTTTTAAGCCACCTTTTACAAAGCTCTCAACTTCGTTGCGGCGAGTGGCAGGCCTGATAAAATCAGTTTTGCTTATCAGAGTTTCAATTCTAGACTGATAACGGGAAAGCCGAAAGAAGAGATTGCTTTCATCGCGCCACTCAAGCGGCTTTTGGTGGATTGGGCAACCGGGGGCAGTGGCGCCGGCGGGATCATCTTTGTACTCCTCGCAGGCAACGCAATACCAGCCCTGTTGGCGGCCCTCAACGATGTCACCATTGGCCTTAACCCGCTCAAAAAACTGGGCCACCAGCTGCCGATGGCGGGGGTCGGTGGTGCGGATAAAGCGGTCATTACTAATGCCCCAAGCAGCCCAAGTGGCCGCATAGGCAGCACTGACGTTGTCACAGTGCTGCTGGGGATTAAGGCCAGCAAGTTCGGCGGTGCGTTGAATTTTTTGACCGTGCTCGTCACAGCCAGTGATAAACATCACCTTCTCCCCCCGCAAGCGCTTGAAGCGCGCGAGGGTATCAACCGCCAACGTCGTATAGACACTGCCGATATGCGGCCGGTCGTTGACGTAATAAAGGGGTGTTGTGAGGGTGAAAGTCATCGGGCGGATCTTAGCCAGCCAAGCTCAGCCAAGCCCTATGAAACGAGCCAGCACCGCCTTTTTGCCCATCTTGGGTCATTGCCATGGCAACTAACCAGCTGAAAGTTCCGGTGCTCGTGCTTGGCGGCGGCACTGGCGGCCTAGCGGCAGCACTGCAATGTGCCCGCTCTGGCACTGACTGCCTCCTGGTAACGCCAGGGCCCTGGCTGGGGGGGATGCTTTGCAGCAGTGGCGTTTCAGCCCCCGACGGCAACGAACTCAGTGCCTGGCAAACGGGCCTCTGGGGGGCGCTGCTGAGGGAACTGCGGCATCGCATTCCTGAGGGGCTCGACCACAACTGGGTGAGCTGCTTTGGGTTTCAGCCAGCCCAGGCGGAGGCAGTGCTGCAGGCCTGGGTGAGCCAGGCCAGTCAGCTGCAATGGCTGCCCAACCTGGTACTGAAGGAACTGCGCCGCCGCGGCGATCGACTCGAATCTGCCCTGTTCAACGATGGCGATCATTCGCTGGAGGTGAATTTTGAACTGCTGGTGGATGGCACTGAATTAGGCGAGAGCCTCCCCCTGGCTGATCTGCCCTATCGCCTGGGCTGGGAGGCCCAGGAGCTCTGGCAGGAGCCCAGTGCCCCTAGCCAGGCTCGCCTAAGCAGCGAAGCCTTTTTCCTGGAGCAGCCGGTGCAGTCCCCCACCTGGGTGGTGCTGGGCCAGTGGCAAGGACCCTGGGATCACCAGCTGGCCCCAGCGAGCTTGGCGCGCTGCCTCAGCTACGGCCGGCTGCCCGGCGACCTGGTGATGCTCAATTGGCCCCTAAATGGCAACGACTGGCATAACGATCCCGGCGCCGCCTTCAGCCCAGACCCCTCGCGGCGCCTGCGTCAGCAGCAGGGGATGCAGGCCCACAGCCTCAACTATCTCGAGAGACTCAGCCAGGAAAGCGGCGGCCGCCTGGGCCCGGCCCTGGCCTTCCCCGGCGACCGCTGCCTGGCCCTCCAGGCTTACTGGCGTGAAAGCCGACGCCTAATCGGCTGCAGCACGGTGCTGGAACAGGACCTACTGCCGGGCTCCCCCAACCGAGACCAGCGCCGCGAGAGCATCGCCGTGGGAAATTACCCCAACGACCACCACTACCCAGGCAACGACTGGCCCTTAGCCCCCAAAAGCCAGCCCTGGGGTGGCCGATGGAGTGGCACACCTTTCTGTATTCCCTTCGGGGCTTTGCATGGGCCCCAGGCCCTCAACCTGCTGATGGCCGACAAGGGGATCAGCGTTAGCCATATGGCCAACGGGGCCACCCGCCTGGGGCCCTTGGTGCTGAATGTGGGCCAGGCAGCAGGGTTGGCCGCCGCCCTTTGCCAACAAAAATCCCTGCTCCCTGGCCAGTTACCAGTGGCAGAGTTACAGGCTGCCTTGCTGGCAGATCCCCTCGCCCCCTCTGGCCCAGCCCCATTAATTGATCTGCCTTGGCATGACCCCCGATGGCGTCAGGCCCAGCAGCGCTGGCTGGAGGACGGGCCCACAGAGGCGGATGCCTTAGCCGGCGGTAGCCCCGCCGAGGCTCCACCAGAACCTGGGGAGGAGGAGGTTGTGATGGAGCTCAGCATCGAGGCTGCTGACCGCTGGTGGGGTTGCAGTGCTGGCCAGCGCTGGCCCCTGATCAGCCTCGAACCCGCCGTTCAGGAGCGAATCGCCTCCTTCAATGGCAAAAACTTGCGCCTAAGGGGGCGGCCCAACCCCTGGGGGCCCTGGTGGCGGATTAACCGGCTATGCCCGTGAGCCTCAGCAGATCCTGGTCAACGGCCACTGCCTCTAGCTGCACCAAGAGGCGATCCCCTGGCTGCAGCTGCCCCTGAAGCCGCACGGGCAATTCCATTGCCCAGGCGTCTAAACGCACTAAGGCCAAACCCTCATCGGCCCGAAGCCAACGCAATAACAGCCCCTCCTGGGGGGCCACCCCCCCAGGGGTAGCCTCCAGCCACTGGAGTAGGGCCAAACGCTGGTCTTCCCGGGCAATTTGATTGGCCTCCCGACCTAACCGGTCTAAGGCCTCCAACCAGGGCCCCAGGGCTGGGGCAGCCAGGGGCTCGCCGGGGATGGCGCCGCTGTGATGGAGCCATTGGCGATGGGCAAGTAAATCGCCGTAGCGGCGAATCGGTGAAGTCCACTGCAGGTAGGCCGGCAGCCCCAGGGCGCTGTGGGGGCCAGCCTGGGCATGGATCCTGCTGCGCCCCAGCCCCAGGCGCTGGTGGGCCCAACGCACCGGTCCGATCGGCAACGCCTGGAGTGCTTCGGGGGCGAGGCTGCTATTGCCCTCCTGGCAGCGAAAGGGCATTGCCAACCCCTGCCCCTCAGCCCAGGCCGCCACGGCGGCTCCAGCCAGGATCATGGCTTCGGCCACCAGCTGCCGGGCCGGGCCGGGCTCACTGATCTCCAGTGCCAACGCGCCAGCTTCACGGAAAAGCCGCCCCTCCGCCTGCTCCATGGCCAGGGCCCCCCGCTGCTCCCGCCAGTGGCGCCGCCGCTTCAACAGTGCCTCCAGCTGGGCTAAGTCTGGGTCTTCCGGGGGGGCGAGCTCGATTAATTCATCGGCGTCGGCGTAGGTGAGGGCGTAGGTGACCCGGATCCAACTGCGCAGGATCTCGCATTGCAGCACTTCCCCCTCAGCTGACAGTTCCAGCGCCACACTCACCGCCGCCCGCCGCTGGCCGGCCGTGAGGCTTAAGGGGCCAGCCCCTAAAGCCAAGGGAACCATTGGCCGCAGGCCAGCGCTGAGGTAAAGGGTGGTGGAACGGCGGCGGGCCTCCAGGTCAAGGATGCTGTCCGGCTGAATCAGGCGGTGGGGATCAGCCACATGGACCCAAAGCCGTTGGCGGCCATCCTCCAGTTGCTCCAGGGAAAGGGCATCATCCACCTCCTGGGTGTCGGCATCGTCAATGCTGAAGGCCCGCAATTGGCTGAGCTCGCGCCGGCCAGCGTCGCCGGGTTGGGGTTGGTCACTAATCAGTAGTAGTTCTTCAGCGGCGGCGAGGCAATCGTTGGGAAAACTGGCAGCCCAAGCAGACCCCAGCAAGCCGAGCGGTTGCCCCTCCGGCAGGCGACCCAGATCCACCAACAGCGGTCGCAGGGCGTGGTGGCTGCCATCCCAGCCGGCCTGGCGCAGGGCCTGGGCCAGATCCACCGGCAGCTGGGCGGCGGGATCCCCCGAGGCGCCAGCCGCCGCCAAGGAATCGAGTAATTCAAGCTGCTGGGCCTGGGGGGACCCCGGCAGCGGTTGGGGTAAGCGCTGACGCTGGCGGATCAGCTGGAGAAAATGGGTTTGGGCCTGCTGAAGCAGGGCCTGGCGCCGCCGATCGCGCCGTAGCAAGCGGAGATCCTGGGCATGGCGCCAAAGGATCTCCCCCTTACGAAGCCGAAACAAATCCTGGGCCCCGGCCAAGGCCAACCAGGCGGCGGCCAGGTGAAACGCCTGGGGTTGACCATGGAGAAGCCGCGTGAACTGCGGCAGGTCTAGGGGCTGCTGCGGCTCAGGCCGCCGGGCCTGTTCAGTCCAGGCGGTGGCCAGAAGATTGCCGCTGAGCGGAGCTGCCTGAAGGGCTTCCTCCAGGGCCGAAGGGGGCCAATCGGCCGCTGGCGCCACAGAAGAAAGCTCCCGAAGGGGAACCCCACGGGAGCTGGTGCTCCGGTCGATGGCAAACCGCAATAGGGCTTTGCCAGAGCGAACTTCAACGATTAAAGCCAGCGCTGGCTGACGCTCAGCGCTGTAAATCCCAACCAGATCTCCGGGCTTCACGGTTTGGGCTCAGCCCCGCCCCTCAACCTTCGGGGTTGACGAAGGGGAGCAGGGCCATGATCCGCGCCCGCTTCACAGAATTGGTGAGGTCCCGCTGCTGCTTGGCGGTAAGACCGGTCATCCGACGGGGCAGCAACTTGCCACGCTCAGTGATGAATTTCTTGAGCAGATCAGTGTCTTTGTAGTCAATGGGATCGCCGGGCTTAATCGGCGAAAGACGCTTTTTAAAGAAGGAACTAGACATGGATTGGATGGAGGGAAATTCTGGAAAGGTTCAGCTATTGCTGCCGAAGGCAATGCCAAGGGAAATCACTTGATTTCCTTATGGGGCGTCGACTTATTGCAGTGGGGGCAGAACTTTTTGATCTCCAGCCTTTCGGTGGTGTTCCGGCGGTTCTTCTCGGTGGTGTAACGGGACACCCCAGGAGTCCGCTTGGCGGGATTGGACCGGCATTCGGTGCACTCGAGAGTGATCACGATCCGGACGCCCTTGTTTTTGGCCATAAGGACGTTGCGCCGCTTGTGCTTGGCGGTGTGACAATCCAGCAGCTTAACGGATCGACTGTCAGCGCTCTGTAGGATCCGCGGGCCTTGGAAACCAGCCCATGAGGGTGTCGCTGCAGTGGCTCAGGGAGCTAGTTCCCTTTCGCAGCGACCCAGGGGAACTGGCGGAACGCCTCTCCCTGGCTGGGTTTGAGGTGGAAACCGATGAGGATCTGGCGGCCCAGGCCCAGGGGGTGGTTTTAGGCCGGGTTCTCAGTAAAACTGCCCACCCCGATGCCACAAAGCTGAACATATGCGCGGTGTCCATCGGCGGCAGCGAAGCGCTTCAAATTGTTTGCGGCGCCCCGAATGTGCGAGAGGGTATGGCCGTGGCCGTGGCCACCCTTGGCAGTTTTTTGCCTGCGGTGGATCTCACGATCAAACCAGCGGTACTGCGGGGGGTAGATAGCTGCGGCATGCTCTGCTCCTTGGCAGAACTGGGCCTCCAGACCAGTGCCGAAGGCCTGGTGGACTTGGAGGAACTGGCAAAAACCAGTGGCCGACCCCTGCCCGAACTAGGCGAAGCGGTGGCCCCACTGCTCGGGCTGGATGATCGAATTCTTGAGTTGGCAATAACCGCCAACCGTCCCGACGGGCTCTCGATGCTGGGCATTGCCAGAGAGGTGGCCGCCATTGAGCAGGTGCCCATGCAGGCCCCTGGGGTGGTTGCAGGCCCAAATGCCAAAGGCCTTGACCCTGGCCCCTTCAGCGCCCACAGCAGCCTCTTTTCAATCACAGCCTTAAGCGGGGTAACCGTTGCTCCCTCCCCCGCCTGGTTACAACAACGGCTGGAGGCCGCTGGCCTGAGGCCGGTGAACAACGTGGTGGATATCACCAACCTGGTGATGCTCGAAACCGGCCAGCCCCTGCATGCCTACGACAGCGACCAATTGGGAAATGCTGGTGCCGAAGCTTTTGGGCTGCGCCTGGCCAAAGCCGGCGAAACCTTGGTGAGCCTCGATGGCCAAGAACGCCAATTAGATCCCCAGCACCTGCTTGTTACCCATGCAGATACCCCAGTGGCCCTCGCTGGCTTAATCGGTGGCAATGGCAGTGCCGTTGGGCCGGGCACTCGCCAGATCTGGTTAGAGGCAGCGGTGTTTAACCCCACCGATGTGCGCCGCAGCAGTCGCAGTGCCGGCCTGCGTACGGAGGCTTCCTCTCGCTTTGAACGGGGGGTGGCCAGGGCTGCCACCGTTGCGGCCGCCGACAGAGCTGTGAACCTGCTCCAAGCCCTGGCCAGTGCCAATCTCGGCGACCGCTGGCTGGCCCAGGTGGAGCAACCAGAACCCGGCCCGGTGCTTCTGCGGCGTTCAGCCTTGGAACGGTTGCTCGGACCCCTGGCCGGTGAAGACGGTTACGAGGAGATTGATGACGCCACCGTTGAGGGGATCCTGACTCGCCTTGGCTGCAGCCTGCAGCTGGATGGGGAGAACTGGTTGGTAACCGTGCCCCCCTCCCGGCAACTGGATTTGTTGAGGGAGGTGGATTTAATTGAGGAGTTGGCACGGTTAATTGGCTACGACCGCTTCTGTAGTCACCTGCCCGATCCGGTAGAAGCAGGCGGCCTCGAGCTGGAGGGGCAACTGCTGCGGCGCCTACGGGCCGCCCTGAGGGGGGCAGGCCTTCAGGAAATCAGCCATCTATCGCTAGGGGCCCACGACCCCAACGCCGAGCACCAGGTGGCCTTGGGCAACCCCCTCCTGGCCGATTACGGCCACCTGCGCACCAACCTGCACCAAGGGCTTATCCAGGCGGCCGCCAAAAATTTGCAGGCTTCCCAGCCAGGCTTCTGGGGTTTTGAAATCGGCAAAGTATTTCAGGTACGCGAAGGCCAATACGAGGAAGATCAGCGGGTCAGCGGTTTGATTTGTGGGGAGCGGCGCTCGGAACGCTGGAGCAGCAGTGGCCAGCCCCGACCCTTGGACTATTTCCAAGCCAGGGGCCTGCTGGCCCAGGGGCTGCGGGAGCTGGGGCTGGAGCTCCAAGACCGCCGCTGCCAGGACGATCCCGAGCTGCACCCTGGCCGGGCCGCCCAACTGGTATTAGAAGGAAAGGTGATTGGCAAATTTGGCCAGCTACACCCGGCCTTGGCCGCTGACCAAAACCTGCCAGACGCCAGCTACCTATTCGACCTAGCGCTCCCAGCACTGCTGAGCGCCGCCAGCCGCAGCCACCGCTCCTGCCCCAGCTTCAGCAGCTATGCAACGGTGCCTGCCAGCGAAAGGGACCTGGCCTTTGTGGTGGCGGAAACCACTGAGGTGCATAGCGTTTTACAAAGCATCCGTAAAACTGCTGGCCCCCTGCTGGAACAGGTGGAATTGCTAGATCGCTACCAGGGACAACCGATTGCGGCCGGTTTCTGCAGCCTGGCGGTGAGACTGCGTTTCCGCGATCCCAACAACACCCTTCGCGATGAACAGGTGGAACCCCTGGTGGAGAAGGTGCGCGCCAACCTTGAAAAAAGCTTCAAGGCTGACCTGCGCTGCTAGCCAGCACTAGTAACCAGCAGCGCCAGGGCTTCGCAGTGGCTGGTTTGGGGAAAGAAATCAAGGGGCTGCACTGATTCCAGTTTCAGTTGGCCCGAGGCTGTGAGGCGCTGCAGGTCCCTGGCCAAGGTGGCTGGGTTACAGCTCACGTAGGCGACCCGGTTAGGGGCCTCCTTGGCAATGGTTGCGCAGAGGGATTCACTCAAGCCCTTGCGGGGCGGATCCAGGAGCAGGGCATCAGCCATGGGCAGCCATTCACCTAGCCGTTCATCAACGCCTGCGGCCACGAATTCGGCATTCTCCAGGCCATTGAGGCGGGCATTATCTCTGGCCCGCTCAACGCTGCTGGCCTGGTGCTCGATGCCGATCAGGCGAACCCCGGGGCTAAGCAACGGCAGGCTGAGGGTGCCGATCCCACAGAAGCCATCGAGGAGCACCTGGCCTGATTTGAGCTGCAAACCGGCGCGCAGCAAGGGGATCAACTTTTCCGCCTGGGCAGTGTGCACCTGGAAAAAGGTGTCGAGGCCGATCTGAAAAGTGCGGTCGGCGAAGCGTTCGAGCAGCCAGGGGCGCCCTGCCAACAGCTGGTTATGGGGCCCCAGCAGGGTGTTGGTGGGCTTGGGCTGCAGATTTAGCACCACCCCCACCACTTGGGGCCAGCGTTCCATCCATTCCTCAGCGAGCACCGTGGCCTCATCAAGGGAGGCGTCACGCACCACCAGGCCCAACAGAATTTCGCCGCTGTGGGCGCCAATGCGCATCACCAGGTGGCGGAGCACCCCGCTTCGGGTTTCTTCGTTGTAGGGGGCCCAGCCCGTGGCTTCGAGATCCTGCTTTAGCGGTGCTATCAGGTCGTCGAGGCGGGGATCAAGCACTGGACAGTGGTTCATATTCACCACGTCATGGCTATGGCGGCGATAAAAACCCGCCTTGAAGCCGTGGGGACCCGACTGGATCGGAATAATTGCGCGGTTTCGATAGCCCAACACCGCCTCTGCCGCCAGGATTGGCTCGACCGTGATGGTCAGGCCCCCCAGGCGGGTGAGCGATTGCTGAACCTTCTGTTCCTTCCACTGGGCTTGGGCCCGATCGCTCCAATGCTGAAGGCTGCAACCGCCGCAATCCGCCGCCAGAATGCAGGGGGGCTGGCGCCGTTCCGGTGAAGCTTGGTGCAGGGTGCGCAGTTCACCGCGCAACATCCCACGGCTGCCGCCCACAAGGCGAGTCTCCACCCGTTCACCGGGCAAAGCACCTTCAACAAAAACGATGCGGCCCTCCGACTGGCCAATGCCATCGCCCTCGTTACTGAGGTCGCGGATCTCCACATCGAGGAGATTGGGATGGTCTGGGGAATGGGTCACCCCCTGACCATAAAGCGGGGCGTTACAGCTGAAGGCGAAACAGCACTCATCTGGCGGTTCTGGCCCAAGGGTTGGATAGAATCTCAAAGGCACAGGGGCTGCGATGAGCGTTGTTCGCGATCTGATCCTTCAAGCTGATGATGAGCTTCGGTATCCCACCGGGGGCGAATTGAGCTCGATGGTGGAATTTCTGAAGGGCGGCAGCCAGCGGCTGAGGATTGTCCAGGTACTAACCGAAAATGAGCGAAAAATCGTTGCTGAATCAGCCAAGCAACTTTTTAGTCGCAAGCCTGACTATGTGGCCCCGGGCGGCAACGCCTACGGCCAGAAGCAAAGGGCCCAGTGCCTGAGAGATTTCAGTTGGTATTTGAGACTGGTCACCTACGGAGTTCTAGCGGGCAGCACAAGTTCGATTGAAACCATTGGTTTGGCTGGGGCAAGGGAGATGTACAACAGCCTCGGAGTGCCCTTGCCTGGCATGGTCGAGTCGATTCGTTGCCTCAAGCAAGCCTCCATCAGCCTGGTTTCCCCTGAGGACAGTGCTTTGCTGGGTCCCTACTTCGATTTCATGATCCAAGGAATGCAAACCAGCTGCTGATCTCGGCTTTCCAAGACCCATAGTCCCATTAACTGCTCACCTGTCTTACTCTGGACACGATACAGGTCCCAAGTCGAGGTCAATCTGAGATTTATGGTTTAACATATTGCGTCTTCCTCGTTACGGGAATTTTGACGGCATGTTGTTTGCCCTTGTGCTACCCCTGCTGGCGCCGAATCTGCCCATTGCCGTAGTTGAAACTCCAGCAGCTGTTAATAATTCATCCTTAGAGAAACCCGCCGCAGAGCTGACCCCAGCGAGGGCAGTGGCTGAGGTGGAATTGTCGCTTAAGGAAAGGTCAATTCGGGTGCACCGCGACGGCCAGGTCTATGGCCCCTGGCCGGTGGCCATTGGCGCCCCCGCCACCCCCACGCCTAAGGGGGTTTTCCAAGTTCAAAACAAACTGCTAAATCCCGTTTATCAAAGCCCAAAAACTGGGGCAGTTAACGGGGTCGTTGGTGGGGGCGGCCCCTTGGGAGATCGCTGGATAGGCTTTCTCCAAAAGGGTGCTGATCAATTCGGCATTCATGGCACCCCATGGCCCTGGTGGGTGGAATGGCGCGGGGAAATCACCCATGGCTGCGTACGGATGCTTAATGACCACGTACGCAAGCTCTTTGACCTAGTAGAGGTGGGCTCAAAGGTGGTTGTTAAGGATTAGAGGTTGGCCAAAATTCAAATGAAAATTGCCCACTAGCCCTGGGCAATTTTTTTGTGCTGTTGCAACGAATAGAAACTGGGAGCTGGCGGCCGACGCTTGGCGATGCTTGTCCATTAGTCCCGTAACAGACTTATTCCAAGACTACTAATGAGTCCCATTGCGATGCCATGAGACACTAATCTACTCCAGGGAGTCTCGGATGATTCCATAAGCAAGACCAGGCCTAATTCCCATAAGGGACTCAAGAGACAGGTCAATCTGATTATTTTTCTTTTGCCTCAGGCCAAGCCAGGCAAAAGCCGCG
>Ga0114960_10003387_pt1 | contig 12200 bp, 25 predicted proteins | sample C_130625_MF_Meta_FD_92637 | JGI IMG/M metagenome (GOLD analysis project Ga0114960, IMG submission 92637) | Freshwater microbial communities from Lake Croche, Canada to study carbon cycling - C_130625_MF_MetaG | ecosystem: Environmental > Aquatic > Freshwater > Lake | place: Lake Croche, Canada... | reverse complement strand
TGCTGCACCACCACCACCACCACCAGCAACTATTAAATATTCAATAACGGATGGTGTCGTATTAATTAAAGGCCATAAAGCTGCTTGTATTGCCTGCATAATTTCATTAGAACGCCAAATACCGATAGCGGCAATTGAACTATTGGTAGCTGCCGTAGCAGCCATGATAGAACCTTTGTACCTAGAAGACATTAGGTAATCGCCTCGTAAGATGCTGTTAATTCAATTGCCGATGCAGTACCGACAGTCACCACAATAGACTGTGCTTCACCAAGGTAAAACGCAGTACTTTTATCAACCACAACAATTGAAGCATTCACCGGAACTGGCACTTGATACACAAGACGGTAGTTTGTTCCCGCACCAGCAGCAGCGCTGTTGATTGCTACGGTTACAGTAGTAGTAGACACTGTTACATTTGTAGCAACAATGTTGTCTATCTTGTTGACCGTACCAGAGGCAGGTGTAAGCGCAGTCCAAGTGGTAGCCGATGTGCTGCTAGGAATTAAGTAAGACGTATTGCCGTAAATAGTAGTTACGTTAACGATATTAGGGTTTGCCATAATTAATATCCAAAAACAATTGACATAACGATAGCCCTATTTGTAGGTATCGACCTTGCTGCTGGGTAAGTTACAAACACATTCTTTGTGCCTGCGGAAAAATTTACCAAAGATCCTGAGTTACTAGAAGAAATTACAGTGGTTCTGGATAGCGTTGTACCTGACGCTGTGTACGTGCCAATACCAACTTCCCAATTTGTATTGTCTGTAATAGTGTAGTAGGTAGAGTTGCCATCGCCAACAGCGGCAAAACTTTGGAACCCAGTTGCGGCTCCTGCAAGCGTAACAGTGCCTGTACCCGTCGTCGTGGTAGTCTCTTGAACCCGATCAGCTAAGACAAGTGCCATTTACACCTCTATGTTGCGTTGTTAATCAACACCCAGTCGGTTGTCTGGTTATCATCAATTGTAGACCAGCCGGGTGTTTGTGTGTTGCCAATTAGTATCCAGTTTGCGGTTTCGCTATCATCAATTAGCTGCCAATATACAGGAATTACAGTCCCAACAGAACCCGCCGCAGACACGCCGGTTAGGGCTAGTGTCCTGTTACCCACCCCTAAACTGCCAACAGAGGCAGATATAGCCGCACTGGTTAAGCCAAAACCGAACTCAAACCGTACAGAACCTACGCTACCAGTTGCAGTAAGCGGGTTAAGCGGTATGGATAAATATCCAACTAAACCTGCCGCCTCAACGCCAGATAGCGCTACCTGTGCGCTCTGAGTTACATTGCCTACCGCTCCCGCTGCTGTAACCCCCGTTAGGTCTTTTGACTTACCAACAGCAACACTACCAGCACTTCCGCTTGCGGCTACCCCGCTTATAGCTACGACACGGCTAGATGTTAATGTACCTACAAAGCCTGTGGCAGCATCGCCTGTATCCGCATCCGTATTGCTAGGAGTTAATGTCCCAACAGTGCCGGAAGCAGAAACACCTGTAATTCCAACGCTAATGCCTTTATCAGAAACCGTGCCTGCCGCACCATTTGCAAAAACTCCAGTTACCGCGTTAGTGTGATTTAAGGTAAACGCACCGAGAAGGCCAGATGCAAGAGTTCCTGTAAGCGCAACTGTCCGGCTATCAGTAAGAGTCCCTACTGCCCCAGCCGCAGAAACCCCGGTTAATGCAACAGAAAGACTTACACTTGTAGTTCCTACACTACCTGCGGCTGCATCCCCACTAACACTAAGCGTTTCATTTGGAGCCAGTGTCCCAACCGCACCAGAAGCACTTACCCCTGTTATAGCAACAGTAACATCAATGGGGCCGCCCCAAGGGCCAAAACCCCAAGTTCCATACCCCCACGATGCCACCGGGAGAACAGGAGTTACGGCTCCGCCAGTATCGCTAAAAGGCGCTCCAGCAAATGGGGCTATACCAAACATGGTCTACACGGCTTGTAGCCGCCCCCAATTGTTAGGTTGTCGCCAAACGCAGCAACGCAGTCGTCGTAGTGTTGGAAGGCATGGTCAATGTGAATGTTCCTGCCGTAATGGTCTGTGAACCAAACGTGTGGACGCTAACTGCCTTGTTACTCTGCGTTGAGTTATATACTAGAACAGCATCAAAAGCAGTGCTTAAGGTAACAGTTGTATATACAAACGAGGCTGATGGAGTCCAATAACCTACGCCTGCCGTAGCAGAAGAGTTAGTAGAAGCAGGGGCTGTTGCATTTGTTACTGTAACTCCGCCAGCCGTGTAGCCTGTACCAGTAACTTCACCAGTAGCAGAGTATGCGGTAGTGGCAGCATTAACCGTAGCAGAAGCCAGATACAGCGCTGCCTTGAACGTATCAGCAGTAGTAGCCGCACGAATAGGTGCAACACCGAAATTGTGGGTAGCGGTCATCAGTTCCCCGAGGAACGAAGTAGCCATGCTCTGTGTGTTCGCCATGATATTTCCTTAAAAAGAAGCAGTTTCGCCACCGCCAAAGACGGGCATTTTTTTCAACGTAACATGCGCTGATCTGTGAACCAACTCGCCATCCAGCCAGTACTCAACCCACGTTGTCAGTTCATTCTCATTATCGACTGTGCCTTCCCGCTTTTCAAGCAAGGAATCGTCCATCTCGCCTTTAGTGGTAGTGACTATCAATTTGAACTCCTGATAAGCGCAGTTGTAGAGGTATTTGCTGGCATGGTGATTGTAAACGTGCCAGTAGATGTTTTGTCGGACCCGAAGTCCAAAACCGCTACAGACTTGTTGCCCTTGGATGCGTTATAAATCAAAGCGCACCGGGCGGTCAAAGATGATGTCCAAGACACGTTGTTCCAGCTTGCATAGGCCACATAGCCGGATGAGCTTATAGATACCCCTGTCATAACCTGTCCACCAGCCGTATATCCAGAAGCAACTACTTCATTGGTAGAGCTATAAACAGTGGTAGAAGCATCCAGGCTTGCATTACCTGTGTACAGAGCAATCTTAATTGTGTCTGTAGATAAATCGTGGATAGCCTGGTAAAGCTCCTTCTTGAAGCTTGTGGTCTGAGTTTGGACAATAGCCATTAGTTAACCTCAACCCTAAGCTGGCCGCTACGATAAGCGTCCTGGCGTTCCAATCCATCACCCAGACGTTTAGCCAGCGCAAGTGCTTGAGCATACTTTTGGTTATACAAAGCCATCATGTCCTGCTCGCCCTTCATGTAGGTGTACGCCTCTACTAAGGCGCCATACAAAAGAACACTGTCAAAGTTATCGCCTAACCAAGTCTGACCACCAGAAGCCGTAGTGATTGACTCTGGGTAATAGTAATAGTGAAGCTCGGCGGAATAAGTTGTACTTGGAGTTGGGCCCAGGATAAAACTTAATTCATTGGAGATGGCAGATCCAGAAACAGTAGGCCCAAACAAAGCATAGTACTTAGGCGTTCCAGTGCTTGTTGGGTTTGGATACGCTTCCCGCATAAAGTTAACATCTTTGTTTAAAAGATATATGTAATCACCACCACCATAGGGAAACACGGCCAAAGAATATGGAGCCAGGAAATCATTAGGGCAAGAGAGGTACTTATTGCTGGCAGTAATCGTGCCTGTCACGTTCTTGCGTAATGAAGGAAACTGAACTGAGTTATAGATGCGCTGCTCTGCCTGTGTGATAAACAGGTTTACATCCACCGTTTGAAAGGTGTTCTCCGTGTAATCGGAAATCGCAACTACTAGCTCAGAGTAGTTCATGCCATTGGACCCCTAGCCATCACACCCTTAGTGGCTGCACCAGTACCACGGATTTTGATACCGTCAGTTTTTGCAGGTGCTGGGCGTTTATTACTATAGCCGTTTACCACCATATCCATGTTGGCAGGATCACTCATGTTAGGAGGAAAAACTTCACTGCCTTTTGTAGGCATAAATTTTCCATCCATTGTGTGAGGCTCTGCGTAAACACTAGCTGGGCCGACTTCTTTGCCGCCCTTTTTCATTGTGTATGCCATAACTTACCCCTTTTGGTTCATAGCGCGGGAAAGGTTTTTGCCGTACTTCTTACGATCCAGGCTAGTAGGGCCACCCTTTTTTAGCTTAAGAGTAGTGCCTTTACCACCTTTGTGTTCTTGAGCATCATGCTGCTTGAACGCCTTTTTGATCATGGCTTTATCTTGAGCCACATCGCTTTTCATACTTTCTTTAGCCATCATAAACTCCTATGAAATCGTCACTGTGCCAACACTTGTAGTCCCAACCAAGTAATTAGGCGTTAAAACTGCATCAAACCCACTTGCACCACCAACAGGATACCAACCCCATTGGATGTCCCTAGACCCGCCTGTTGGCGTTCCTTGAGCCCCATTTGTTAGCTGTAATCCATTCAATCCAGCCGCAACATAAGTTGTATCTGGACGGGGCTGGTATACGGCCTGGGGATCATTTACTGGATACATTCCCAACTGTAACTGCGGTTGATCAGGGTCCCAACATTCTTCACAAACTTTCAATTGATAGAGTTTAGTCTTAATAACCTCAATTTTCAATTGCTTTAATTTAAAACGCTGCCCACACCGATCACATTGGGCAATTGAATACTTGCCAGATGCGTATGGTGAAGTCATTACATGCCACCCCCACCAATAAACGACATACGGGGGACTAAGCGCAAAGTAGCTTTTTCGTGATCTTCGCCGGCCGCAAGCTTGTATTGCTCTTCATAAACAGCCTTAAGCATCTCCAGCCGGCCCATCAATTCTGGAACCTTCATGGCTATGTAGTAAGCCAAGCCAGCCGTTACAGCAGGCAAGAACCTGAAATTCATGTCAGCAGTTTCAACGCCTTTGCCGGCATCTTCAATGCGGCGCAGCCTGTAGTAAACAAACTGGTAGGGCTGTGATCCATCAGGAGTAGGCCAAACAGTAATAGCAGGCAACTGCGGAACATTAACAGCTGTTAAAGTAGCGTGTGATGCTGCAGTTGTGTTATTTTGTCCACGGAACACTCCACCTAGGGTATTCCCTGATATGTAGGTGTAGTAGATGTCTTCACTGTCTAGGCGAATATAGCCAGATCCAGCCAGGCCAACAACAGTACTTAAGGTAATGGAATCAGTTGTAGCCGTGATGGAGCCATTTAGCACAGCAGCTGTAGGTCCAACCTCACCTGACAAGCGCTGTATCCATACTTGGATTGGACGCCCCTGGACCAGCTTGTTTGGGATAGTAGCGTAGGTTGATACGCTAATCCTAGTAATGCTCAAGTCAGACTGGGTAGATGCTACGTTTGGCTGGGTCCGAATGACATGGTCAAGTAGGTCAATCGTGTCAGTTGGTAAAGCGTAAGTATTAAGACCCTGAGTTAGGGTAATAGTACCAGTCTCAATGGTCCACATATTTAGACCACGATTAGCCCACTCTATGGTCATCAAATTAAGTGATCTACGCGCTGTACGCAAATCATAACCAGAACGCATCTCGCGCCCAGCCCGCTCCCAAGCCTCTTCAGCAAGTTCCGTAAACTCTAGGTTAAAGGCTGTGGTTCCGGTAGTGGACATAACTGATCCAGTTTATTTCATGCCTTTGAGAGTCTCTGCAAGACGCGCTCTTTTGCCCATTAAGCCAGGTTTCTTAGCTGCTGATTTTAACTTAGACGCAGGGATAGTTTCACCCTTTTTTACGCCTAAGCTTTTACGCAAAGAGCCTGGTTTCTTGATAGCATTTTGTATCCATTTTTCAGCCATTTTTTGCCATCCTCATGTTGTCAATCAAATTTGGATATGGGCGACCAGCAGCTTTTGCAGCAGCTTTTGCCTTAGCTTTTTTTGCAGGAGAAAGCTTAGTGTGTTTTTTAGCCGGATTAGGTTTATCCCACACTTCACCACCTTTAGCGTACTCAGTAAAGTCAGTGTTGTCCCGGCGGGCCTTGCGCACACCTTTAGGCATTTTGGATGGGGAAATATCACCCATTCCTCGGCTTGCCATCATGCTAATCTCCTAGCAAATCTTGCAGTTAGTCTTGCCGCGCTGAGCTATACCATCAGCGCGAGAAGAAGCAGATCCACCTTTAGCCATTTTCTTTACTGGAGGGTTTACAAAGCCACGACCAGCTCCGGCAGATGCTGGTGACGATTCTGTTTTATTGGCGGCATCATATGCTTCAGTAGCCTTTTTACGGGCCTTTTCATCAGCTACTTCTTGGGGAGTTTTTTCATTATCCATGATAAATCCTTAGCAGATCTTGCCGCCTTTTTTCATTACGATTTGCGTTCCGCGAGTTTTGCCACGTTGAGCAACTCCATCAGCAGCACGAGTGTATCCGCCACCAGCCATCTTTTTAGTGGCTCCGCCTTTTTTCATTCCCATCATTTGTTTCTTGTCTAGTTCCATGTCAGCCTTAGAGCCTTCTTTCATGCCCTTCTTCTCTACATCTTTACCAGACTTTTCAAAAGCAGCCATGCCGCCTTTTTTCATACCGCCGGCCATAGGAGCAGCCGCAGGGGCAGCCATTGGTGCACGTCGACCCATTTGAGCTTGTTTAGAAGCCATGAGCATTTGTAAAACACGAGGATCCATTTTTGTAGCCATAGTATCACCACCTTTAGAAAATTTGCGGCCTTTATCCGCGTTTGCAAAATCTTGCCCTACTTTTTGAGGGACTCCTACTTTCTTAGCAAACGATGGCGAGTGAGCTATCGCTTCCATGAAATTGTGTTGTTTCTTACTAACTGAGGGCACTTCTTTGCTCCCTCATATAAACATCCAGCTTTTCATCTAACCTATCAAGACGAGCTAATACTCTGTTAATGTCTGCGTGCATATCATTTTTAGTAACAAATTTTTCCGCATGTTCCTCGCGGGTTTTGCTAATAAGAATGCCTAAACGCTTTACTTCATCGTGCGAAATTTTTACCCACAGCAAAGCGCCTGCTGATAAAAAAGACAAAAAAACATTCCAGATTGGGAGTTCCATATCAACACTTCCACCTTGCTAGTGAAGCCGCCTTGCGGGTAGGCTTTCCTTTTTCATCTTTCATTGGTCCTGGCATACCAGACATGCGGGCACAGAATGATTTCTTGCGAGGACCACCTTCTGGCTGCGGAGCTTTTAAGTTACTACCTGTAGCTGCGTTGTACTTGGCCCTACCTTTGGCAGTCAGCCCAGCCCCTTTAGAGACCGGCAGCTTCTCGCCGCGACCTACTGCAAGGGATGGAGCTTTCTTAGCCATAGAACACCGTGATACCGGTAATAGAACCAACACTAATCGTAAGATATAAGTTGGTTTGGAAAAGAATACCTTCACCGGGAACTTGTATGTAATACGGTACAGGATTGCTCTGTGACGCGATATCAATTTGGCACAAAATAGCTCCAGAAGCCCCGCCATCGCGAAATTCAAAAGTAGCCGCAGTAGTAGCTACAGGGGCTATTGAAAACCCTTTAAGCCTTGTACGCCCTACAAATAAAGAACCAGCAGCACTTAAGTGCGCTGACTTAACGTCTGTCTGCATCATAATCAATCTCCTATAAAGCAGGGGCCGAAGCCCCTGAGATTAATTAAGCAGAGGCAGGAACTTGCGAACCGTCCGAGTTAGCTACGGCGTAAACAATAGTGTATTGCACTGTACCGGCGGTAACAGCAGCAACTGTAGGAGTCAACGTAGCAATAACCTTAACATCGGTAGAGCCAACGCCTGCGCCATTAGGAGACGCAGTAGTAGCGGCACCAGCCCAGTTAACCAGTTTAGAGGCCGCATTGGTATTGGCTAAACGGCCTTGGGAAGTGATGTCGGTAGAGGCCCAATACAAGGCAGCAGTAGTGCCATCACCCAGCGTCAAGTTAGCTGCGGTAGATCCAGTAAATGCAACCAAGGTATCAATAAAAATATTGACAATTTGCGCGCCAGCAGGGATTACACAAATGGTATCAGTGGTAGCAGAAGCTGCCTGACCAGTGTAGTCTTTCTTGAAGGTTTGAGATACCAGCGTTGCGCCAGTATTGCGGATATTTCCAACGGTAGTGCCGGTGGTGTTTTTAACAGTGCCCAATAGCCAAGGGCCAAGGTGAGTTGCGAATCCCATGATAGATGTCCTTACATACAAGTGAAGTGCATCAATCGGTATGTCGCCCAGCCGGGACTGGTTTGATGCACCGGTAACCCCGGATTAGCTGCAATATATCACAGTTTAAAACAAGTGTGCAAATAAAAAGGGCTCCCGAAGGAGCCCTCTTTAACAAACCCTAAGGTTTAGGAAGCGCCTGCGGAGGCGTACATACCCAGAGGATCAGACCAGCCGAAGCTGTAACGCTCACGAGCTTTGTAACGGACATTGCCGGTATCAAAGTCGCCGTCCATACCAGTGGACAGAGGAGTACGAACAAAGTGCTTCATGCCGTTAGGAACATCGGTGGTCAAAAACCAGCCATTCGTGTCGGTCAAGAAGTGGTTGATCGTGTAGCCGCCAGGGATCGAACCGTTGTTCTTCAAAGCGTTGACATCATTGTCAGTGGTGCCGACGCGGAGTTCGGTTTCCAACAGACGGGTGGCAACGAATTGCAGAGCCGGCGGAACAATCAGCTTCTTTGGCTTAGCAGCGATCAACAGACCACGCTCATCAGTCCACAGAGAGATTTGAATAACTGCGTTTTCCAACGAAGTCTCATTCAAGTCAGCTGCGGTAGAAGGAACGTTGCTGTTAGTGCCACCAGACACCAGAGGGTGAGCGCTGTTAAACAACGATACGCCGTCGCCGCCTGGATAGGCAGACGAGAAGCCGTTATTCAACACAGCAGCAGCTTTAACCTGCTTGGTGTATGCCATAGCACGAGCCAGACCTTTGGTGTAACGAGCGGACAAGCTGTCATACAGATTGTCTTCAATTGCCTCTTCCGTCAGGGAGAAGCCCAAAGCAATGGTTTCGTGGTTGTAGCGAGCGGTCCAAGCTTCTTGAGCATTGTCATAAGCGATGGCAGAGCCCTCGTTCTTGACAGGTGCGGCGGAGAAGCCAGACAATTTAGTTTCCTCTTCAAAAGAACGCTCAGAGGTCTCGGTTTCGTAGATCTCTTCATGTTCTTGATCGTAGGTCTTATATTGCAGACCGAACAAGGCGTTAAGCCCAGGGAGCAACTCTTTAAGTAGCTGTGCGCGTGAAATAGCCATTTTAAGTTACTCCTTATGCTACATAGTAGCGATGAGCGCCAAAGTTCAGCTTTACCAGAACTTCAGGGCTTTGAACCAACACAACGGTGCCAGCAACTGCGGTAGTAACCGAAGTAATGGTCAGAGTCGTGCTACCAGTGGTAGTTACGGTCGATGCAGAACTTAGCGTAGAGCCAGTAAATTGCAGTTGACCATTTACCAAGTTGAACACATCAGTACCAACAGGCAGATACTGTCCAACAGTCAGGCCAGATACAACAACCGAAGTTGCCGAAGCAGCGCCACCAGACACATAAGTGCAGGAAGTGCTGATTTGGGTATCAGGAACCAGATTGAGGACACGGAAGCCGCCGCCAGAAGTCGTAGCCGAAGCTGCAACAACAGCGCCTGCACCGTTGCCAGTGGAAGCAGAACCAGTCAGGGTATTACCAGCCATGTTCACACCAACCAGGATCGACGAAGCCGAGCCAATAGTAGTAGCAGAAGCGCCAGTAGTAACCGCACAACGGATAACTACATCAGGATCATCACCAATAATTGCAGTGATATCACCAGCAAGCACGCTGCCTGGATAGTACTGAGCATATTGACGTTGCTTAGTGGTTGGGTTGGTGTAATAGCAGCCCAGGAACACGCCAACAGTAGTGTTGGTTGTGCTAACAGGGTAAGTTGCAATCACAACATAACCAGCCGAGAGAGTGACTAGGTCACCATAGTACATAGCGGTACCGTAGTTATACTGGACCGGAAGGTTCCGGGTAGATCCAGCAAACACCTGACCGCCGATCAGGTTTACGGGTTTGTAACCGTAAGCTGCCGAGACAGTTGGATAAGCCATTTAAGGACTCCTAAAAATTAAATACCTTTTCCAAAGCTACTTGAAGATTTACTCTCCCTAAAGAGAGGCATCCGCGCATCGCTTTGACGCATAAGAGTATTGTCTACAGCCTCCATTTGAGCAACATTTTGTCGAGCAAAGTAATCATTACGTTGTTCAACAAATTCCTCAGGAGTCTTGCAAAGCAATAATCCGCCAATCTCAATGTTGTCTTTGTATCGACTCGCTGGATCAGCTAACAGTCTAAATTTGGGTTGCTCTTCGATTGGAACAGGTTCCCAATGCTCGCGGAGTTTGGCCGAGAGATTACGGGGATCTGCTTGATTCAAAGTTGAAACACGCACCCAACGATATTTGTACCCAGGTTGCTTGTCAGGTTCTGGAAGCAATTCAGCTGGTGCCCACTGCTTAGGGCGCTCAGTCATCAATCGTTCCTCAAGCTCACGCGGTTTTCTGTTTTCAGCCATTTGCGGCCTCCAATTTGATTTTTTCGGCAGCAAATTGCTCCGGTGTTAAGTTAAACTTCTTTGCCAAGTTGAGTTCTCCAGGGGATAACCTAACTCGTTTTGCGGACGTAGTCCGTGTAGCCGGTGCAACCACCGAGCTTTTCCGGCTAGGCCGGTCATCTTGTTCCTCTGCGTTCTCAAATCTCTCTGGGAAGCGCTTACGGATTGTAGTATTTAGCCGATTGTAATACTCTTGCGATGAGATCCTGACTCCCTCGCGCCGCATCTTCTCGTGAAGACCCAGAGCCAAGCTAGTCATTTCCTCATCTTCCCCAAACCAAGGGTTTTCTTGTTGCCAAGCAACCGCAGATGGATCTTTTGGAGCCTCCTGAGTACGGGGTTGAGGCGTTTGTACCACAGTTTCTTGGTCTTCAGCAGGCTGAGGACGGAAATTTCTTACTTTATCAATCTTTAATGTTGCTTCAGTAAGACGTTCCTGGGCCTCCATTACCTTATCAGTATCGCCTGAGTCATAGGCTTCCCGATAGGCTTTCTTGGCCTGATCAAGCTCCATCTCAACAGTCTTAGTAACTGAAAGAAGGACATTTTTCTCGCTGCTATTTAAGTTGGACTTGAGCCTTTTATTCTCATCCATTAACTTTTTAGCAAATTCCACAGCTTCGTTTTGCTCACGCACAGCCGCTTCTTTTTCCCTGCGCTCGTCATGCGCAAGCTTCTTCATTTGAAGAAGTTTCTTTTTAACTTTGGTAGAGTAATCCTCTAGCTCATCGTTATAAAGATCTTCCTTAATCTTCTCAGGTAGTGGTGTTTTATTACGATCCTCATCAGGAGTTTTATCTTCTACCTCAACGATGATTTCATCGTCAAGATCTTTTGGGTCATCCTGCTCATCAGGAAATTTGTAATCAGACATATTGGCTCCTTATTTGCGGCGGATACCGCGTGGATCTTCAACTACACCCTCGACTGAGTCATCGTTAATTACACGAAACTCTTTGCCGTGAATGATTAGCCGGGTTCCTGCGTGTGGTCTAACTAGGATAAAGTCACCTGCTTTGCAGTATGGGCCAGAGGGGAATCGGGTTGCATCTTTATAGCAGTCCGGTCCTAAGTCCACAACAAACAATACCGTTGTTAATAGCTCTTCGTTACGAATGGCTTCATCGGATTTAAGTAATCCAAGTTCACTTTCGTATTCTTTTTCCACTTCTGGAATTGCGCACAAAATGCGGTAGCCAGACGGCTTTGGTAGCTGTTTGGCTTTTTGTTCCGCGCCCTTGTTCAGTATCTGAGACAAGTCCACGGCCTTAATTAAATCTACATCACTCATCGTCATGGGTTTTCAATCTTTCCTGTAGGTCTGAGATAAATAAGCGCGCAGTGAGCAGACCTTTAACCTCGCCACACGCCTTCTTGTACTCCGCATAATCACCAGCGTTGCCATCCGCTAGAGACTCTTGGAGTTGGGATACTTTGTCATCTATCTTTTTAGATAGATGTGTTAAATAATTATCAATCATTGTTTACGTCCAATAATGTTACTTATCATTCGTTGTTGCTCCAATTGATTATGAGCATCCAATTCTTTTTGAGACTTAACATAATCAGTTTGAATCCTGGTCATGTCAATTTCTTTTTGAGTCTGGATGCGCTCACGTTCAATCTGTTGCTGGGCAGACCTTAGCTGTGCATCAGTTTGGTCTTTCTGCTGTTTACGTTGTTGCTCAGCACCCTTGATCTGTATCTCTTG
>Ga0114960_10003381_pt1 | contig 12217 bp, 8 predicted proteins | sample C_130625_MF_Meta_FD_92637 | JGI IMG/M metagenome (GOLD analysis project Ga0114960, IMG submission 92637) | Freshwater microbial communities from Lake Croche, Canada to study carbon cycling - C_130625_MF_MetaG | ecosystem: Environmental > Aquatic > Freshwater > Lake | place: Lake Croche, Canada... | reverse complement strand
GATCGGGAGGTGTTCGGAGGTGCGGGGAAAGATATGGGAAGAGGTGCGGCCAATGATAAAGAGCAGGCGAGATCAAGTGCCCCTGATGGTGTCGAGGAAGTTATCCCACCTCGGAGTGTAACCGGGAATAACAAGCGATCAGGGATCACTACTTACAAGGCCTCAATGGGCTATCCTTGTGTTAGTAAGGTTCAGGCTGTTTGATCCCTAACCATCGCGTGGTATTCCTGCAAGGACTTCACTTCAAGGGGTGACTTTGCCATGGATTGGATGGCTGAAACACTTGCGACAGCTGCCCGGAGTGTGGTCATGATTGGAATCCGATTGGCAACCGCAGTGCTGCGGATCACGACCTCATCCTGTCGCGGTTGCTTCCCGCTGGGAGTGTTGATAATGAACTGCATCTCGCCATTCTTAATCATGTCGACGACATTGGGGCGACCTTGGGCCAGTTTGTTGAGGCGTTGAACTTCCAAACCTGATTTTTTGAGAAGGGTAGCCGTCCCGTCGGTCGAGTAGATCTTGAAACCGAGATCAGAAAAATCCTTCATAATCGGGATGATGACTTCCTTGTCGGCATCCTTGACACTCACAAAGACATTACCCTTGGAAGGAAGTGAGGGCGCTGCCGCCATCTGGGCCTTTGCGTATGCCCTGCCAAAGTCACTGTCGATACCCATGACCTCTCCCGTGGAGCGCATTTCGGGCCCGAGTGTGATGTCGATGCCGGGAAACTTGATGAAGGGAAAGACGGCCTCTTTCACGCAAAAATGCCCCGGGATGACTTCCTTGGTATATCCCAACTCTTGAAGCGTTCGTCCGGCCATGATCTTAGCCGCCATTTTGGCAAGAGGAATCCCGATCGCTTTACTTACGAAGGGAGATGTGCGAGAGGCTCGGGGATTCACCTCCAGAACGTAGACCTCTTCATCCTTTACGGCATACTGGACATTCATGAGTCCTCGGACGTCGAGTTCTAAAGCCATCGCCTTCGTGGCGGAGCGGATGGTTTCGAGAACCTTGGGCGAAAGGGAGACGGTCGGGATAACGCAGGCACTATCGCCACTGTGAATGCCTGCTTCCTCGATGTGCTCCATGATACCTCCAATGACACAATCACTACCATCCGCGAGACAATCGACATCGACTTCGGTGGCATCCTCCAGGAATCGGTCCACCAAGATAGGGCGTTCCGGACTGACCTCTACGGCTGTTCGGATATAGCGCCTTAGATCCTCTTCGGTGTAGACGATTTCCATGGCCCGTCCACCCAGCACAAAGGATGGTCGGACAAGGACAGGGTAGCCTACCTTGGCGGCTACGGCGACGGCCTGATCCTCATTGATCGCGGTGGCCCCCGAGGTCTGCCTCAGGTTGAGTTTTTCGATCATCTGAGAGAAGTGCTTCCGGTCCTCAGCCATCTCGATGCTCTTGGGTTGCGTGCCTATGATGGTGACTCCTCGTGCCTGAAGAGGAGCGGCTAGATTGAGGGGCGTCTGTCCGCCGAACTGAACGACTGCGGCATCACACTTTTCCCGCTCATAGATATTCAAGACGTCTTCGAGGGTGAGGGGTTCGAAGAAGAGTTTGTCGCTCGTGTCGTAATCCGTGGAAACGGTCTCGGGATTCGAGTTCACCATGATGGTTTCGAAGCCCTCCTCTTTGAGCGCGAAGGCAGCATGGACACAGCAATAGTCGAACTCGATTCCCTGGCCGATACGGTTCGGGCCTCCTCCGAGGATCATTACCTTCTTTTTTGTTCCCTTTCTGGATTCATCCTCGTCGGCGTAGGTCGAGTAGAAGTAAGGCGTCGCTGCCTCGAACTCGGCTGCGCAGGTATCCACGAGGCGGTAGGTAGGTTCGATACCTTGCTTTTTCCGTTTGGCGCGGATTTCATCCTCTGTTGTTCCTGAGATCTGTGCGAGTTGGCGGTCTGAGAAGCCGAGCTTTTTGGCTTTGCCGAGGGGAATGTTCGATGGATCATTGCGGTAGGCCAACTCCTCCTCGACGAGTTCCTTTATATTGTCGAGGAACCACAGATCGATGGCGCTGATTTCATGGATCCTTTCAGCGCTGAATCCAGCCAGAAAGGCATGGCGAACAGCGAAGATCCTCTCGGCATTAGGAATGCGTAGTAAAAACTCAATGCGGTCGGTGTCCCAGTCGCCGTTCTCCTTGCGGGGTTCGATGTCCTTGGCGTCCGAACCAAGGCCGGAACGTCCGGTCTCCAAGGAGCGCAGCGCTTTCTGAAGAGCCTGCTTGAAAGTGCGTCCGATGGCCATCGCCTCGCCGACACTCTTCATCTGGCTGGTCAGAGTAGGGTCGGCCTTTGGGAACTTCTCAAACGTGAAGCGGGGGATCTTCACCACGCAGTAGTCGATCGCCGGTTCGAAGCAGGCCGTCGTGTTCTTGGTGATGTCGTTCTTGAGTTCATCAAGGCGGTATCCCACGGCAAGCTTGGCTGCGATTTTAGCGATCGGATATCCGGTGGCCTTCGAGGCGAGTGCCGAGGAACGGGAGACCCGGGGGTTCATCTCGATGACGATCTGTCGGCCATCCTTGGGGTTCACCGCGAACTGGATGTTCGATCCCCCGGTTTCTACGCCAATTGCACGGATAACCGCAAAGGAATCGTCCCTCATCTTCTGGTATTCCTTATCGGTCAGAGTCTGAATCGGGGCCACGGTGATCGAGTCGCCCGTATGGACTCCCATAGGATCAAAGTTCTCGATCGAGCAGATGACAATGCAGTTGTCGGCCTTGTCACGGATGACTTCGACCTCAAACTCCTTCCATCCCAGCAGTGACTCCTCGATAAGGACTTCGGTGGTGGGGGACATGTCGAGACCGTGGCGAGCAATTGTCTCCAGTTCTTCGCGATTGTAGGCAATGCCTCCGCCAGCACCACCGAGGGTAAAGGCTGGACGGACAATCAGCGGATAGGTGCCGATTTTTTTTGCGATCTCAAAGACCTCATCGATCGTGTGGGCGGCACCGGAGTTGGCTACCTCAAGTCCGATCTCAAGCATGATCTGCTTGAAGAGGGTCCGGTCTTCGCCACGTTTGATGGCATCTGCATTGGCTCCGATCAGACGGACTCCATGTTTTTCGAGCACGCCGTTGTGAACGAGTTCCATGGCGGCATTCAGGGCGGTCTGACCACCCAGTGTCGGGAGAAGAGCATCAGGTTTCTCTCGTACGATGATCTTTTCGATCATGGCGGGCGTGATCGGCTCGATGTAGGTCCGGTTTGCAAACTCCGGATCAGTCATGATGGTGGCCGGATTAGAGTTTACCAGCACCACCTCATATCCCTCCTCGGCAAGAGCCTTGCAGGCCTGAACGCCGGAGTAATCAAATTCGCATCCCTGACCGATGACAATCGGACCGGCTCCGATCAGGAGGATTTTATGAATGGAAGTGTCTTTGGGCATGGTGAAACGGTGAAATCGCGATGAAGTGTCCGGGGGGAAGTGAAAACCTCCGGCATAGGGAAAGAGTTTTATACCCCGAACAGCTTCAGGAAAATAAGTGAAAAAGGTCAGTCACCCCAATTTTCCTCTTCCATCGAGTGAAATAATGAGGTGGAGATGACTTTGTTTCAAGATTGCCTCAAGAAATACGGGGTAGATTTGTGACAAGGATGGAAATTTCTGGAACCATCGGAGTCAGGAGAGCAGTGGTCAGGAAGGAGGGTATCAGTAGGGTTCCTCCGGTCTTGAGTTTGACTCCCATGCACTCTGCCTCTCCAGTGACGCAGGTGATGATCGAGAAGTCATCATTTTTTCTGATTTCAAGAGGGGCGAACAGAGTATGTTTTACGACGTGGAAATAAGGACAATCCGCCACGAGCGCCACGGATCCAGGAGTCAATTCCGGCTCAAAATCCCCGAAGTCAATGGACTGTAGCGACTCCGTGAGATGAAGGCTTCGTGGCTTACCGTCCAGTCCTTTGCGGTTCCAATCGAAGACGCGGTAGGTGGTGTCGCTGTTCTGCTGAATCTCCACGATGACGAGCCCTCCACCGATTGCATGGAGGCGACCGCTTGGAATAAAGATGCTTTCGCCTGTGTGGGCTGGCACTCCATGAAGGGTCTCCTCGACTCTGTTATTCAGGATTGCCGCCTCAAAGGATTCTTTTGAGACCCCTTTTTTCAGGCCAGCATAAATGGTGGCTCCCTCCGTGGCATCGAGAAAGTACCAGCATTCCGTCTTTGGTTCTCCCCCAAGTTTAACCGCCCTTGAGATCGGCGGGTGGACTTGCACAGAGAGCCTCTCTCTGGCATCCAGAAGCTTGATCAGAAGTGGAAACCGTTCTGAAGGGTGATTTCGGTGAAGCTTTCCAAAGATTTCGTCCCTGTGATTTACCCAAAGATCATGCAGGGTCTTGCCCTTCAGTCGCCCTTGTTGAACGATGCTTTGAGCCTCCGGGCGGTCAACCATTTCCCAAAGTTCCCCGATGGTTCCTTCGGGGATTCTCTTTCCCAAAAGGGTTTCAAATTTCCGCCCGCCCCAGACACGTTGCATGGCCAGTGGTTCAAAAAGGATGGGAAAATCTGGGGTCATGGGAGTGTGTGCCTTCATCAAACTTGGGCAAATCAAGAAACCGTACTCGAATAGGGGTTTTCCCAGATGGCTTTCTCTCTGATGCTAAGGGAGGACAATGGCAAGAGTTGCTCTTTCAACTATCTGAAAAGCCCCCGCGATTGCCAAGACTGCAGTAATTCCTGCATGATATGGGGGCAATGGTTTCAACAAGACGACGCTCATGGAATGAAGTGTATGGGGTTCTCCTCTTTTTCGGAGGATTCCTTCTCCTGCTGGCTCTTTGCTCTTTTGAGCCGAGGGATGTGTCCTCCTGGCTTCCTTATGCCAGGGGTCACTCCTCTCTTGTGCCTGTGAATTTTATCGGGAGGGTCGGTGCGAATATTGCGGGGTTGCTCTATTTCCTCTTCGGAGCTGCGTCCTACTTTGGGGCTGCTGCCTTGATCGGATTGGGGATTCTGATGTTTACGAAACAAGAGCTTCGACTCGGGATTCGTTTCGGCTGGGCTTTTGTTTTTGTTCTGAGTTGGTCAACGCTGTTGGATATCCAACATCTTGTGTTTCAAGATTGGAGACAAAAGTTCAACATCTTAGGCCCTGGAGGCTGGTTCGGGCACCAGTTGGATATCGTGTTTGGCAGGAATGCTCTTGGTGCTATCGGCTCGGTTCTTATTTTCACGACACTTGCCTTGGTAAGCCTTGTGCTGGTAACCGGATTTCACCCGATTTCGACGGCAAAAAGGGCTGCCGTTGTTGGTTGGAAGCTTTTCTGCTTACTCGGCCCCATCATTAAAAACCTTCTGCCATTGCGGTCAGCAGCAGTGACCGAGCCCCAGGCGAAATCTGCCCGTGGTGGTAATCGCCGCCGTTCCACTCCAGTAGCCGAGGCAGCGAATGACGGTACGGAACCACTTCCCTCGGCAGAGACACCTCCTGATCTTCCCGCTCCGAAAATCATCGATGCCAGCGTGCCTGCACCAGCACGCAAGCCAACTCTTGCCGAAGTGATGGAGTCGAAATCAAAGGTGACGAAGATGGGAAAAACATCAGTCGGCGCCGCACCGGAAGGAGGGCTGACGGGAGGCAGCTTTGAAGAGTACACGTTACCGGGGTTCGACCTCTTGGAAACCTATGATGATGAAGGTCACCAGCCCGCGGATCCAGCCGTGCTCCAAGGAGTGCAAAAGGTAATCCTTGAAACTTTAGCACAGTTTGACATCGAGGCCTCGCCCGGCGACATCACCAAGGGTCCGACCATCACACGTTATGAGGTCTATCCGGCCACTGGAGTACGCGTGGAACGCATCTCCGCCCTAGAGAAAAACCTGGCCCGCGCCACACGCGCCGAGCGCATTAACATACTTGCTCCTATTCCTGGCAAGGACACGGTCGGTATCGAGATCGCCAATTCAAGCAAGGTCAAGGTCAGTATCCGTGAACTCTTCGAGAGCGAGGCTTGGGAGTCCACAAAGGCAGCGCTTCCCCTTGCTCTTGGCAAGGATGTGTACGGGCATGCGATCATTGCCGATCTCGCCGCCATGCCCCACCTCCTGGTTGCGGGTGCGACCGGAAGCGGCAAGAGCGTCTGTATCAACTCCATCATCACGAGCCTGATTTTCAAACATACTCCGGAGACGTTGCGGTTTATCATGATTGACCCGAAGGTGGTGGAGATGCAGGTCTACAACGACCTGCCTCATCTCGTGACACCGGTCGTTACCGACCCCAAGAAAGTGCTCCTGGCTTTGCGGTGGGTGGTCGACGAGATGGAGAAGAGGTATGCAATTTTTGCCAAAGTGGGCGTGAAGAACATCCTAGGTTTTAATAATAGGCCCATCGCCGAGAAGGTATCGCCTCAGGAAGAATCTTTTGCCGTGCCTGTTGCTTTAGAATCTGAGGCCGGTTCCGCTGAAGGAAGTGGGGTTTTGGACGAGGGTGCTTCTCCCGAAGATTCACCCGTTCAGTCGGAGTTGCCCCGCAAACCTGACGATGACCTTATGATTCCCGACAAGATGCCCTTCATCGTTGTGATCGTTGATGAGTTGGCGGATCTCATGCAAACGGCTCCTGCTGATGTCGAGGGAGCCATCGCCCGTATCACCCAGAAGGCTCGTGCCGCCGGCATTCACATGATTGTGGCTACACAGACACCCCGTTCCAGTGTTGTCACCGGTGTCATTAAGGCCAATATTCCGTCGCGTATCGCCTTCCAAGTTGCCTCGGGTATCGATAGCCGGGTTATTTTGGATACTAATGGAGCGGAGCGTTTGCTTGGCAAGGGTGACATGCTCTATCTCCCACCAGGTAGCGCCAAGCTCACACGAGCGCAGGGAGTTTTGGTCACCGATGAGGAGATCCATAAGGTCGTTATAAATCTCTCGGCTCAAGGGAAGCCGCTATTCGAGCCCTCGATTTCCGCAAAACTTTCAGGGGCCATCATGCCCGAGGAGGATGTGACCGATGAGGAGGAGGAATTGATTGAAAAATGTCTTGAGATCATCAGGCAGGAGAAAAAAGCCTCCACATCGATGCTGCAGCGCCGCTTGAGACTCGGTTACACGCGTGCCGCTCGGGTTGTCGATATTCTTGAACAGCGCGGCATTCTCGGACCCAAAGACGGAGCCAAAGACCGGGAGATCATGATTGATCTTGATAGCTTGGACGACGAGGGTTTCATGCGTTGAGCCCATGAGTTTTTTTAACAATCATCCTCCAGTCCCTGCGCTCGGCCCGATGCTGCGCTCGGCCAGGGAAACCGCCGGCCTAACGCTTGAGGAGGTAGCCAAGCGGGCACGGCTTAATCCCAACGATTTGGAGTTACTGGAGAGGGATGATGTCAGAGGTGTTCAATCGTCCCGGCTCAAGGCTATCAGTTACGCCCGATCCCTTGGACTGAATCCCGCTGAGATCAGGGAATCCCTGCCAGCCTTGCCGGTGCTTGTGCCCCATGACAGCCGGTTTTTATCCAGTGAGGTTCCACGCCAACAGCCTATCTTTCTGTTATTGTTACAATTGTTCGGCTTTCTTGCCCCCATGGGGCGCGCCGTGCTCTATACTCTGGTCATCACCTCATTCTTCGCAACTTGGGGGATGATCCGTCAACTCTCCCGTGTACGTACCCTGCCATGGGCCGTTGCGAACAATTCACCACGAAGCATTTCTCAGCCATGAAACCAGACACTTCCATCCCAACTGCCACAAAATCCCGCAAGATCGGTCTGATCAGCCTTGGATGTGCCAAGAACCTTGTCGATGCCGAGATTCTGCTGGGAGATGCTAAGCGTCACGGGTACGAGCTCACGAACGAGACCGACGAGGCCGACGTGGTCCTAGTCAATACGTGCGGATTCATCGATCCGGCAAAGGAGGAAAGTATCGGGGCAATCCTTGAGGCTCACCGCCGCCGCCTGCATGGTGCCAAATCAGGACAGAAGCTTGTTGTCGGGGGGTGTCTCTCACAACGTTATTCCACGGATCTGGCGGTTCAGCTTCCCGAGGTGGATGCTTTTCTTGGTCTTGATGAGATTAAAAATGCGGGCTCGTTCTTCGATCGCCTGCTTGATGATGAGCGTGAGGATGGAGAAGGGGGGGCGATGGTGGAAGTCTCGCGCCGTGCCGCCTACATTCCAGACTATGACACACCTCGGGTCCGTCTGACTGCAGCCCACACCGCCTATGTGAAAATCGCAGAAGGGTGCAATCACCCCTGCTCCTTCTGCGTGATCCCACGCATGCGTGGGCGTCACCGTAGCCGCACCATCGAATCAGTGGTGAGGGAGGTTGAGGGACTTGTCGCCTCGGGCGTCAAGGAGATCAATCTAATCAGTCAGGACACGACCTATTACGGCATGGATCTCTGGGAGGAGAAGGCGGGGCCTCGACAGCCCGTCGATGAGGCCAGGGGCCCTGGTTTGCCAGCACTTCTTGATGCACTCGGCTCGATTCCCGGAGAGTTCTGGATCCGCCTTCTCTACACGCATCCTGCGCACTGGAGCGATGACATGATTGCTGCCATCGCCAGGAATCCAAAGGTGGCCCGTTATGTCGACATGCCTCTCCAGCATATTCATGACACCATGCTGGACTCAATGCGTCGTGAGACGGATCGGGGACATATTGAGCGTCTCATCGACAGGATGCGTGCCGGCATCCCGGGACTGACTATCAGAACAACCTTCATCGTCGGTTTCCCTGGCGAGTCTGAGGAGCATTTTACAAGTCTGCTTGAGTTCATGACCCAGAGACGATTCGAGCGACTGGGGGTGTTCAACTATTCCCGCGAGGAAGAATCCCGTGCTGCCAAACTTCCCGATCAGATCCATGGAGGGACAAAAAAACGCCGTCACCGTGAGGCGATGCTGGTTCAGCAGGAGATTGCAGCAGAGTTGGCGACGGAACAGGTGGGCAAGGAGATGACGGTGCTATCCGATACCTCCCTGCTGGGAAGAACCGAAGGGGATGCCCCTGATGTCGATTGTCGCGTTCATTTCACTCGACCTGTCGCCGCAGGGACCTTCCACCGCGTCAGGATCACGGGAACCAGGGGCTACGACCTTGAGGCGGAACCTCTCGAGGGTTGACGTCACCTCTCTGTGATGAAGTTTCCGTACTCGTTTCCACTGACGCGCTCTTTCTGTCTCTACCTGGGGCAGGTCGTTCTGCTTACGGGTGAGACGTTCACCTCGATCTTTGCCGGGAGAATCCGATGGAGGTTGGTCGTTAACCAGATCGTGGAAATTGGTTTCGGCTCTCAGGCCGTAGTCATCATTACGGGGATCTTTACCGGTGCGGTCTTCACCGCGCAGATTTTTTTCCAATTCAATGCCCTGAACATGAGCTCAGCGGTCGGTCCGGTCGTTTCCATCGCTCTCTGCCGGGAGCTCGGTCCGGTCCTGACAGGACTCATGGTTGCAGGTCGGGTCGGTGCCGCGATGAGTGCGGAGATCGGCACGATGAAGGTCACCGAGCAGATCGATGCCCTGAGGGCTTTGGCCGTTAATCCGGTCGATTACCTCGTGGTGCCTCGCGCTGTGGCGATGATGGTCTCCATGCCGCTCCTCGTCGGTGAGTGTATTTTCTTCGCGCTGACGGCCAGCTATTACGTGGCTACCCAGATTCTCAATGTGAACAGCGTCTTTTTTCTCCAGCACATGTGGTTCTATACTCATAGCAGGGATATGGTGATGGCGCTGAGCAAGGGGTTTGTCTTTGCCTTGATCGTGGTCTTTGTCGGGTGCCAGCAGGGATTGACCACCAGTAATGGTGCCGTCGGAGTGGGGCGATCGACCACCGAGGCAGTTGTGATCAGTTCCCTCACGATTCTGATGATCAACTTCTTCCTTACGATGGGACTCAACATCATCTTTCCAGCAGGAGGGAAGTTCTGATGAGCTCATCCCATGTTCAACTTTCGCAGGGAAACCTCATCGAGGTCCGGGATCTCCGTCAGACGCTTTCGGGCCAAGAGATCCTTCGAGGTGTGAATCTCGATATCCCAAAGGGTCAGACGATGGTCCTTCTTGGAAGAAGCGGGGGAGGGAAGAGTGTTTTTCTACGGCATCTGATCGGACTGATGAGGCCCCTCTCTGGCTCGATACGGATTGAGGGCGAAGAGATTGCTCAACTTGAGGAGAGGGAACTCGAGCCTGTCCGACGAAAGATCGGCATGCTCTTCCAAGACGGTGCCCTCTTCGACTCGATGACGGTTTTTGAAAACGTCGCTTTTCCCCTGCGTGAGCGTGGCGAACGGAACGAAAAGATCATCCGTGACAAAGTGGCCCGCTCTCTGGAGCTTGTTTCGCTCATGGGGCAGGAAAAAAAGATGCCGGTCAACCTTAGCGGGGGCATGCGGAAGCGGGCATCCCTGGCACGGGCCATTATTTCGGAACCCTCCTGCATTCTTTATGATGAGCCGACGGCAGGGCTTGATCCCATTGTCTCGGATACCATTAACAGGTTGATCAGGCGCCTTCAGTCCCAGTTGAATGTCACCTCCGTCGTGGTCACCCACGACATGATCAGTACCAACCACATCGCCGACCGGGTGTCGCTTCTCCGCGAAGGGAAGATCCACTTTGTCGGTTCTCTGAAGGAGCTTCACGCCTCGACGGATCCCGTGATTACGGATTTCATCGAGGGCCGTTCCCACGAAATCGACTGATACACTCCATGGATACCACAAAAACTTCCACCCAGCTTCGTGCCGGGTTCTTCATGCTCCTCGGTTTTTTCTGCATCGGATCTCTGGTTATTTACTTCGGACGATTCGGGGAAAGCGTCAAAAAATACTATACGCTCTCGGTCGAGTACCGTAATGCAAGCGGACTACTCAAGGGGGCCGATGTGATGCTGGCCGGCGCCAAGATCGGTGAAGTGGCCTCGGCCCCTGTGGTGCTTCCAAGCATGAGGGGTGTTTCAGTGCCGTTGAAAATTGAGGAATCCGTCCAGATTCCGGATGGGAGCATCTTCTCGATCGGTAGTTCTGGGCTTTTGGGGGACCGCTTTGTCACCGTCACCATGAACGAAAACACTCCGAATCCCGTCCCGATCGCTCCTGGCTCCGTGATCAAGAACGGCCAGAGTGAATCCAGCATCGCTGAATTACAACGGCAGATGCACGATGAGATCCTTCCAAAGCTCAGCAGTGCTCTTGATAACATCGACGCCGTCAGCCAGTCCCTTAGGAAAGATATCTTCAACAAGCAAGGAGTGGAAAATCTTCAAGCGACGCTCGCCAATTTTCATACCGCGAGTGATTCCCTGGCTGCTGTTTCGGGGCAGATTCAGGGGGTGGTGGACCAAACCAGCACGTTCCTGAGGAAGGGGAATGAGACCATGGATTCGGCGAAAGGTGCCGCGGGGGATCTTAAGGCTTTCATCTCCAACCTGCGTCAGCATGGCATCATTTTTTACCGGGATACGGCACCGGGTATTGGCCCTCGAAAACAACCCTGACCGACTCTCAAGATGGATCTTACCCTCGTGGTTTTAGCGGCGGGAATGGGGAGTAGGTACGGCGGCTTGAAACAACTCGATCCCGTCGGACCCCATGGCGAGATCATCTTGGACTATTCCGTAATAGACGCTCTCACGGCTGGATTTAACAAAGTGGTTTTCGTGATCCGTCGGGAGATGCTGGAGGTGTTTCATGAATCGGTGGGTCTTCGATACGAGGGAAGGATTCAGGTTGCTTATTCATTTCAGGAGTTAGAGCCGCTCCCAGGAGGCAGGGTTTCCCCAACTGGACGCACCAAGCCTTGGGGTACTGGGCATGCCGTTCTCACTGCGGCATCCGTTGTGACGGACCCTTTTGCCGTGATCAATGCCGATGACTATTACGGACCTTCGGGATTCCGTAAGCTGGCCAATTTTCTCACCTCTGCCCATGCCGGGCACTACGCCATGGTTGGGTATCCTTTGGAGAAAACACTTTCCGAGCATGGATCCGTATCGAGGGGGATCTGTCAGCCAGATCAAGCGGGACATCTAGTCGAGATCGTGGAGAGAACTGCCATCGCCCGTAAGAATGGAGAAATTATCGCAGAGGGAGATCCTCCCATCCTTCTCTCGGGTAAAGAGCCCACCTCGATGAACTTTTGGGGATTTACTCCCGATCTTTTTTCTCCCTTGGATTGTCTCTTTGATGAGTTCCTTGAGGAGTTTGGACTCGATC
>Ga0114960_10003380_pt1 | contig 12220 bp, 5 predicted proteins | sample C_130625_MF_Meta_FD_92637 | JGI IMG/M metagenome (GOLD analysis project Ga0114960, IMG submission 92637) | Freshwater microbial communities from Lake Croche, Canada to study carbon cycling - C_130625_MF_MetaG | ecosystem: Environmental > Aquatic > Freshwater > Lake | place: Lake Croche, Canada... | reverse complement strand
CTCGCCGTTGGCGTAGAGATACTCGTCGAGTTCCATCTCCATCCAGTTCTGGAGCCGGAAGTCGCCCGACTGCGTGGAATCCTTGCCAAGAAACGTGAACCACGAGTCACGCGTAGCCTGCAGGACGACCTGTTCCACGGGGCGGCCGGCGGCATCGAGCACCTCGATCCGCGAATCGAGAAGCGACTTCGACCGGGCTGCGTTCACCTCCAGCAGCAGCGGCTGGCCGCGCTGGGCCGAGAACCGGAAGCAGTCGGCATCGCCGGGCCGGCCGACCGCGCCCTTGATCTCCGCCGGCACCGAGATCGTCTCGGCATGCTCAGGAAGATCGTTGGGCTCCCGCTCCGCTGCCGCGACGGAACCGCCGGCCGGCGCCGGTGCCGTCACGGCGGTGGTGTCGGCCGCGGTCGGGAGCGTGGACATCGACTGCGGGGCAGGATCGACGACTACCGCGACGGTCTCGAGGGACCCGTCCATCCGGCCCACCGTGAACTCACCGTCGGCACGAGGAACGACCTCCGAGACCAGATCGGGCTGGCGTGCATGATCGTGCTCCAGCACGAGGTCGGGCACGCTCCAGATCTTGAGCGAACGGTCCTCGGCGGACGTGAGCAGGTGTTTCCCGTCGGCCGAGAGGCCGATGGCGACGACCGGGCTCTCGTGGGCGAACCGTGAGTGCAGCGGCGGGTTGCTCGCGGGAGTCTGCAATGAAACGACCGACCAGAGATGGATCCGCTTGTCACGACCCGCGGCGATCACGTGCCTGCCGTCGGGCGTGAATGCCACGGCAAACACCTCCGCCAGCGGCTCCTTGAGCGTGTCGAGGCGGACGCCGTCACTCGTCCGCCAGAGTTTCACTGTCTCGTCGGCACTCGCCGAGGCGAGAAGTTGCCCGGTCGGATGCCAGGCGAGGTCGAAGATCGCCCCGTTGTGGACGTCGATCGAGCGGAGCAGCACGCCGTCGACGACGTTCCAGAGCCTGATCGAGCGGTCATAGCCGGCCGTGGCCAGCGTCTGTTCGTCGGGGGAGAGTTCGGCGTCGTAGAGGAGGTCGCGATGGCCCCCGAACGACCGGACGAGCTGCCCGGTCGCCGCGTCGCGGATCTCGGCGACTCCCGTCAGGCCTGCGATCCCACCCGCGATCACGAGCCGCTGCCCGTCGCGGCTGAAATGCACCGCCGTCGCCGTGCCGGGAAGATCTTCGATCGTGCGGAGCCGGGTACCGGCGGCATTAAAAACTTCCACCGTGCGGCCCCGGGCCACGGCCAGCCGCGAGCCGTCGGAGGTCTGCGCAGCGGCCGTCACCGGCTTGGTCCCGGCGTGGGGTGGGAGTGCCGGAACGACGAGTGCCCTCAGGATCGAGGCATCGACGGCGGGACCGGTCGCGCCGCCCGCGATCCAGGCCTCGAGCACGGCCTGGTCGGCCGGCGGCAGCTGCGGCTCGTCGTCGGGCGGCATATGGTCGCCGGAGGTGCTCCTGATCCGCTTGATCATCGCGGAGGCGGCCGCGTCGCCGGGCACGACCGGATCGCCCGCCTGGGCACCGCCCCGGCGCAGCGACGCGAACGTCTCGACGGAGAACTCGCCTTCCTTGTCGCGATCGTTGTGGCAGCCGGAGCAGTAGACCCGCAGAATGGGCGTGACGTCGCGATCGTACGACGGAGCCGCCGCCGCGCACGGCAGCGCGACCAACACACCCACGATGACGACGAGTTGCTTCATGACGCTAGTGTCGGAAGAGGAATTCGCGGCTCGTGAGCAGCGACCAATACATGTCTTCAACGATCTCCCGCTTCTCCTCGGGCTTCGCGGCGGTGAGCATCTCCTCGAAGGGCTTCTTCTCGACGTCGGTCGGCATGCGGCTCAGGCACCGCAGCCAGGCGTCGTCGATGACGGCTTGCATCGTAGGATCGGTGGCCAAGATCTGCGTCACGCGGCCCGCCTTCGCCGACAACTTGTCGTTGATCGTGGGGCCGTTCGAGAGATGGAGCACCTGTACAAGGCTGGGCTGATTCGAGCGCTCGCACTCGCACGTGATGTCGCGGGCATTACGGCCGAACGCCTTGAGGAAGTAGTTCTTCACCGCCGAGTCGTGGAGCTGGATCGCCCGCGTGTCCTCGCCGTAGCCGGCGAGTTTCTCGGTCGAGCCGTCGTTCATGGCGAGCTCCGTGTACTGGTCGCGAACGCCGGTCACGTCGGAAATGGCATCGCTGAGCACCTCGGCCATCAGCCGCCGGGGATAGGCCCGCGCAAACCACTTGCGGTCGTCGCCGTTTTCGGGCAACGGATCGCTCGACCGGCGGTAGGTCTCCGAGAGGAGAATCAGCCGCATCAGGGCCTTGAGGTCGTACCCGTGCTCGGCGGTGTATCCGCTGAGGGCGGCGAGCAGCTTCTCGTTGCAGGCGGGATTCGTGGCCCGCAGGTCATCCACCGGCTCCACCAGCCCCACGCTGAAGAAGTTGGCCCACACCCGGTTGACGATCGACCTGGTGAAGTACGGATTCTCCGGCGACGTCAGCCAGCGGGCGAGCGGTTCGCGACGGTCGCCTGGATCGGCGACCGGGAGCGGTGTGCCGTCGAGCGGAGCCGGTGGCTGCGGCCTGCCGGTGCGCGGTTGCAGGAGGTCGCCCCGGGTTTCCACGAACAGCGTCCGCTGGCCGTTGCCGCTGCGGGAATCGCCCCCCCAGCCTTTCGCACGGACCCGCGCGAACATGTTGGCAAGCGCGTAATACTGGTCGTTGGTCCACTTCTCGAGCGGATGGTTGTGGCATTTCGCGCAGCCGATCGAGAGCGACATGAACGCCTGGCTCACGTTCTCTGCCATGGCCTCCGGATCCTGATGCACCGCGAAGAAGTTGGTCGCGCCGTTCTCCAGGCTCGCACCCTGGGCCGTCACCACCTCCCACACGAGCCGGTCCCACGGGGTGTTCTCCGCCACGCGGTCGCGGATCCACTTGTAGTAGGCGTTCACCGCGTCGGGCCGTAGCTTCGATCCGCTCACGAGCAGGATGTCAGACCACTTGTAGGCCCAATAGTCGACGAACTCGGGCCGCGCCAGGAGCAGGTCGACCAGACGTTCCCGTTTGCCGGGCGAGGCGTCGGCCAGGTAGCCGCGGACCTCCTCGGGCGTCGGCAGGCGGCCGATCGTGTCGAGGAAGGCGCGGCGGATGAAGGTGGCGTCGTCGCATGGCGGGGAAGGCTTGAGGTGCAGCCTCTGGAGCTGCTCGAGCACGAGGTCGTCGATGAGGTTCTCCCGGGCTGCACCGGCGAACACGTCGGGCGGAATCACATGGGGAAAGGGCACCAGCACACGTGCCAAGGCGTTCTGCGAAGAGAACCATGCGTTGACGGCCCCCTCGCCGTGCCCGACCACAGTCACCAGCCCGGCCGGATCGACCGTGGCGACCGTCTCGTCGGCCGACGTGAAGCGGGCCCAGCGGGTAACGTCGCGGGTGCTGCCATCGCTGTAGGTCGCGGTGACGCTGAGCTGCTGCGTCCGGCCTGGCGTCAGTTCGGCCTCCCCCGGCGAGAGCGTGACCGACACGAGTTTCTTTTCCTGGGCGTTGGGACCAAGGCAGCCCGACGAGATCCAGGCTGCCAGGATCTTGTAGTCGTGCCCCTCGACCTCCAGCCGCCGGCCTCCCTTGTGAGCCACTGCCATCGTGGGCTTCGTCAGAAGCAGGCTCGTGCCCGGATCGGCGAGATCGACCCGCCGACCACGGGCGTCGCGGGTGATGGCGAGATGGTCGGCAGCGGGATCGTAGCCAAACAGCGACAGCCGGAAGCCACCCTTGCCGGCCAGCGCTCCATGGCAGCCGCCGCTGTTGCAGCCGGCCTTGGAGAGGATCGGCATCACGTCGAGTTCGAAGCTGGCCGGGCCCGGAGCGGCGGTATCGGCGGCCGACGCCGCACACGATAGGGCGAGCCGGAGCATAAAAACACCGACCAAGCAGGCGACAGCGCTGGCGCAGCGGCACGGCATGCAACACCTCATGCGAAGAGCTCGCGGATCGGCTCGGTGCCAAAATCAGTGAGCGCGAACGGGCGGCCCGCCGGCCCCGCAAGGTGGCTGGTGTGGTCGAGGCCGAGGCTCTGGAAGATCGTGGCCACGATGTCGCCGGGGCTGACCGGGCGTTCCGCCGGGAACCCGCCGATCGTGTCGCTCGCGCCCACGACCCTGCCTCCCCTCACGCCGCCACCGGCGAACGAGCAGGTGAAGCACTGCGGCCAGTGGTCGCGGCCGCCGGCGGGATTCACCTTCGGCGTGCGGCCAAATTCGGCGAGCCCCGCGACGAGCGTGTCTTCGAGCATCCCGCGCTGGGCGAGGTCCTCGATCAGCGCCGAGTAGGCCTGATCGTACATCGGGCAGACAATCTCCTTCATGCCCTCGATCGAGGTGAACGGCTTTGAGCCGTGAATGTCCCAGGTGATCTCATCGAAGACAGTAAGGAACGTGTTGATCGTCACGAACCGTACGCCGCTTTCCACCAGCCGCCGCGCCAAAAGGCAGCACTGGCCAAACCGGTTCATGCCGTAGCGGTCGCGAACCGCCTGGGGCTCTTTCGACAGGTCGAAGGCCTCCCGCGCCTGCGTGCTCGTCATCAGACGGTAGGCGGCGTGAAAATTCTCGTCGAGCAGTCGGGCGTCCTCGCTGGCCTCAAACTCCTTGGCGGTCCCTTCGACGATCTCGCGCATTTTTTTCCGGCGGTCGAGCCGGGCCACGCCGATCTGGTCGGGCGGCAGCAGGTCGGGCACGCGGAAGTTGGGCTGAGAGGGATCAGCCATGAGGGCGAAGGGATCCAGTGCCTTGCCCAAGAAGCCGCCCGCCTGGCCGTTGGGAAGGTTACCGCCGCCGCGGCCCATGAGCTGTGGAAGCACGACGAATGGCGGCAGGTCGGTCCGTCGGCCGAGGAGATGCGAAGCCACGCTGCCCGCGTGGGGCGTGTGGATGCCGCCGGTGAAACGCCGGCCGGTCTGCATCATCTGCCAGCCGGCGTCGTGCACGGCAGCGCCGTCGTGGCGGCACGACCGGACGAGCGAGAACCTATCGGCGATGGCGGCGTGTTTCGGTAACAGCTCCGAGATCTCGAACGCGTCGGTCTTCGTGCGGATCGGCTTGAACGGCCCGCGGATTTCCGCCGGCGCATCGGGCTTCATGTCCCAGAGGTCGAGCTGGCTTGGCCCCCCAAGATTGAAGATCATGATGCACGACCGCTGCTCGTGACCGGTCCGGACCTTCCCCTCACTTGCCGCTCGCACGTACTGCGGAAGCGACAGCCCCACCGCAGCAAGTGCACCCACCTGAAGGAAATCACGGCGAGTGGGCCCCGTTCCGCAGAGCAGCGCCTTCTGGCCCGGATACCGTGATTGAAATTCAAACATCGGAGCCCCCTGATCGTTGAAGCACGCCTGCGTCTCAGAAGCATAGTCCGCAAGAGGCTGGCGTGTCATTCGACAGTTGCGCAACACTTTCGTCGTCGAGGCGCCTGGGGTAAACACTCCACTCCCGAGAGAATGTGCCCAGTCAGGCCGACCTGATGCATGCTGCGACTCCCGGTTCGCCGCCAGTCCTCCGCTCGATGTTTCATGGGAATCAGGGATGTTCATCGAGGCCGTCGCGATCCGGAAACCATCTCTCGGCCGCCCGCTTGATGTCTTCCTCCTCGCCCGTGCTCGACAGCCGCTCGGCGAGGCCGCGGCCGAACGCGAAGAACAGGGCCGGCGTCACCACCTGGTCGAGCAGTGTGGAGCCGAGCATGCCGCCGAACACGACGACCGCGAGGGGATGGAGGATCTCCTTGCCCGGCTGGTCGGCGCCGAAGAGCAGCGGGAGGAGGCCGATGAACGAGGTGAACGCCGTCATCATCACCGGAGCGAGCCGCTCGAGGCTGCCCCGGATCACCATCGCCTCGTCGAACCGTTCCCCCTCGTGCTTCATGAGATGGATGTAGTGGGAGATCATCATGATGCCGTTGCGGGAAACGATCCCGATGAGCGTGATGAAGCCGACCCAGTGGGCGACGGAGAGGTTTGTCGCCTGCGCCCAGACCCGCGGCCACTGCCACCAGGGGGCCGACGCGAGCAGCTCCGGCGCGGGCGGGTTGGCGATCAGAAGCGCGAGCACCGAGCCCATCGCCGCCAGCGGGATGTTGACGAGCACCTGCAGCGCGGCCCGCCACGACTCGAGGGCCCGACAGAGGAGGAGGAAGACGCCCACCACGGCCGCCGCCCCCAGCACCAGCAGGCGGAAGTTCGCCTCCTGCTGGGCCTCGAACTGGCCGCCGAGCTCGAGCGCGTAGGTGCCCGCCAGATCGCGCAGTGACTCCCGCACCGGCTCGAGCGCCACGCGAATGTCTCCCACGACGCCGGCGAGGTCGCGGCCGGCCACGTTGCAGGAGACGACGATCCGGCGCTGGACGTTCTCCCGGTTGATCGTGTTGGGGCCCGTCGTGTCGAGCACTCGTGCGACCTGGCCGAGGGCCACGCGCCGCCCCGAGGGCGTGTCGACGATCGTCTGGTTGATGACGTCGGGGCTGTTCCGCGACTCCTCGTCGTACCAGACGACGAGGCTGAAGAACCTGTCCTCGTCGAAGACCTGCGAGACGGCGCGGCCGCGGTAGGCGGTCTCGAGAAGCTCGGCGACGTCGCCCGGGGCGAGGCCGTAGCGGGCCGCCTCGCGGTGGTCGACCTCGAGCCGGACCTGCGGGATCTCGACCTGCGGCTCCACCTGGAGGTCCACCACGCCTGGGATCCCCGCCATCCTCGACTGCACGTCGGCCGCCACCTGCCGCAGCTCGCGGAGGTCGGGGCCGAAGATCTTCACGGCGACCTGGGCGCGGATGCCCGAGAGGATGTGGTCGAGGCGGTGGGAGATCGGCTGCCCGATGTTGAGCTTTACCGAGGGGATGTCGGTGATCCGCCCGCGGATGTCGGCGACGACCTCCTCGCGGGATCGCCCCGTCGTCTCGTATCCCCAGAGATGGAGGCCCGGAACGAGGCGCAGCGCCGCGGCCAGCGGCCCCTCGATCGGCCGCTCGCGGGGCACGAGCCGCACGTCGATCTCGGACGAGTTGACCCCCTCGGCGTGCTCGTCGAGCTCGGCCCGGCCGGTGCGCCGGGCGAGGCTCGCCACCTCCGGCACCTCGAGCACCAACGCCTCGACGAGACGGGCGACGCGGCCGCTCTCCGCCAGGCTCGTGCCCGGCTCGGTCTGCACGTTGATCGTGAGCGTGCCCTCGTTGAACGGCGGCAGAAACTCGCCCCCCATCCAGACGATCATCGTCACGCTCGCCGCCACGAGCAGGGCCACGACGGCCAGCACCCCGCGCGCGTGCCGGAGCGTGAACCGCAGCACCCGCTCGTCGAGCCACTTGAGGCCGCGGAGCAGGAACGGATCCTCGGCGTCGTCGAGCAGCCGCGCGTTCGCCAGGAGGAGGTGGCCGAGCACCGGCGTGACCGTGAGCGAGACCGCCAGCGAGCACAGCAGCGACACGATGTAGGCGAGTCCGAGCGGGGCGAACAGCCGCCCCTCCAGACCCGCCAGCGAGAACAGCGGGAAAACCACCAGCACCACGATCAGCGTCGCGTAGACGATCGAGTTGCGGACCTCGGCCGATGCCAGGAAGACCACCTTGAGCGGGTTGTCCGGCCGCGGCTTCCGCCGGTTCTCGCGGAGCCGCCGGTGGATGTTCTCGATGTCGACGATCGAGTCGTCGACCAGATCGCCGATCGCGACGGCGATGCCGCCGAGCGTCATGGTGTTGATCGTGACGTCGAACCAGCGGAACATGAGCACCGTCAGCAGGATCGAGAGCGGCATCGCCGTCAGGGAGCTGACGCTCACGCGGAGGTTCCACATGAAGAGGAAGAGCACGATGACGACCCAGATGGCGCCGTCGCGGACCGCCTCGACGACGTTGTCGACGGCCGCGCGGATGAACTCCGCCTGGCGGAAGATCCGCCGCTCGACGAGGGCGTGCGGCGGCAGGTCGGCCTGCAGGTCGTCGAGCACGCCGTCGATCCGCCGATCGACGGCCAGGGTGTCGGCATGGGGCTGCTTCTGCACGGCGAGCATCACCGCCGGCCCGCCCGTGACGACGTCGCCCTCCCTGACCAGCACGGCGCCGTCGCCGCGCCGCACCGGGCCCGCGAACCGCAGCTCCGCGACGTCCTTGATGAGCACCGGCCGCGGCAGCCGCCAGACGACCGGCGTGTCGCCCACCTCGGCCAGGGTGAACGACTGGCCGCTGATGCGGATCAGCGCCTCGGTGTTGGGCCGCTCGAGGATCCCGCCCCCGGCGATCGCATTCGCCTTGCGGGCGGCGTCGACGAGCTGCGCGAGCGTCACGTCTTGGGCCGCCAGCAGGGCGGGGGAGGTGACGATCTGGTACTGCTTGAGGACGCCCCCCATGACCGTCACCTGCGACACGCCGTCGATCGCGAGCAGGCGGTTGCGGATCGTGAACTCGGCGAGCGTGCGGAGGGCCAGGCCCCGCTGCCGCTCCTCCTCCGCGTTGCCCGGCGGACGGGCGTCGCGCAGGCCGAGGAGCACGATCTCCCCCATGATCGACGAGATCGGCGCCATCACCGGGTTGGCGTCGGCGGGCAGGCGGCCGCGGGCCAGCTGGAGCTTCTCGGCGACGATCTGGCGGTCGCGGTAGATGTCGGTGCCCCAGTCGAACTCGATCCACACGATCGACAGCCCGATGCCCGACGCCGACCGCACGCGGCGCACGCCCGTCGCCCCGTTGAGGAGGTATTCGAGCTGCCGCGTGACGAGGGTCTCGACCTCCTCGGGCGCGAGGCCGGCCGCCTCCGTCATCACCGTGACCGTGGGACGGTTGAGGTCGGGGAACACGTCGACGGGCATCCGCGCGAGCGCCAGCACGCCGGCGCCGGCGGCGGCCGCCGCGGCCACGAGGACGAGCAGCCGGTTGCGGAGCGAGAAGGCGATGACGGCGTTGAGCATGGGTCGGTGTCCTGCCGATCAGCGGATCGCGGCGAATCCCGTCTGGAGTTCGGCCGCCCCGACGACCACGACGACGTCGCCGGGCTCGAGCCCCGCGGTGATGGCGACGTGCCGGTCGTCGCTGCGGCCCCGTTCCACGTGCCGCCGGACGAAGACCCCGTCGGCCCGGCGCACGAAGACGTGCGCCTGCGTCCCCTGCTCCACGATCGCCGGCAGCGGAACGGCAAGTTCCGGCGTAGATGCCGTCAGCGGGAGCGAGATCCGCGCGAGCATGTTGTGCTGGAGCACGAGATCCTCGGGGGCGTCGAGCTCCACCCACACCGAGAGCGTGCGGTCGTCGGCGTCGAGCACGTTGCCGCTGCGGACGACCCGGCCGGCGAAGACCCGCTTCGGAGCGGCCACGAACCGCACCCGGGCCGCGAGCGCCTCCCCGCCCCCGGCGAGGCGGCCGAAATCCCGCTCCGTGAGGTAGCCGCGGACCCACGCATGCCGCGGATCGTGGATCTCGAGCAGCGTCTCGTTGGGTCGCATCACCCGCCCCAGCGCGCCGTCGAACCGCACGACGCTGCCGCCGATCGGAGCCCGGATCGGGAGCGACTCGAAGACGCGGCCGTCGGCCGCGACCGCCTCCACGGCGGCCTCCTCGAGCCCGACCGCCCGCAGCTTGCGGCCCAGCGCCTCCACCCGCTCCGACGCGGCGAGGAGCGCCGACTCCACCTCCAGCACCCGCTTCCGCGGCACACTCTCGGAGGCCTCGAGGGCCTCGAGGCGGCGGAGCGATTCCGCGTGCAGCCGCTGCTGCGAGGCGGCCTGCATGAGGAGCAGCTGCATGTCGAGCAGCTCCAGGCTCGAGAGCTCGGCGAGCACCTCGCCCGCCGCGACCGGCTGCCCCTTGACCACGTGAATCTTCGAGAGTCGGCCCGCGATCTGCGAGGCGACGGTGGCCCGCGCGCCGGGGGGCAGGTCGACGACGCCGTCGAACTCGAGGACGTCGTCGATCGGCAGCAGCGCCGCGGCTTCCGTGCGCAGGCCCATCGCGGCCTCGGCCTCCGGGCTGAGCCGCAGCACCTCGCTGACGAAAAACGTCGACAGCTCGTGGCTGCCCTTGGTGACCACGCGGTCGCCCGGAAACACGGCGCCGTCCCGGAGGAACACCCGGCCGCCCGCCGCCCCCTCGACGACGACGTTCTGCCGCCGGTATTCGACCGCCCGCTGCGTCGCCGCCTCCTCCACGAGCACGTACCGTTCGAGGCCGTTGTTGACGACCGCCCCGGCCGGTACGACGACCATCTGCCGCACCCCCTGGTTCACGATCCGGGCCTGGCCGTTCATGCCCGGCACGAACCGCGGCTTCGCGCCGGGCGGGTTGGCGATCTGCGCCCAGACCGTGCCCAGGTTCGATGCGCCGTCGAGCATCAGCCCCTTCGATTCGATGGTCGCGGTGAGCGGCTCGTTCGGATAGGCGGCGAGCGTCAGCTCCACAGGCTGGCCGACGCGCACGCGGTTGATGTCCCGCTCGAGGACGTCGATCCTGACCCACACGTCCGTGCCGTCGATGATCTCGAAGAGATGCTCGTCCGCCGTGACGACCGCGCCGACGGTGACGTCGCCGTGCACGATCGTGCCGTCCACCGGGCTCACCACGTCGATGGACCGGAGAATCGGGCTGTCGTCCTTCTCGAGGAGGCTCTCGATCGCCTCCGCGCCGACGCCCAGGCTGCGGAGCTTGGCCTGCGCGACGGCCACGGCGGCCCGCGCCTGCTCGGCCGCGGCCCGCGCGTCCGCCAGCTCGCGCACGGCCGCGATCTGCGCCGCCGCGAGCCTGCCGAGGCGGGCGAACGTCTGCTCCGCGAGCGTCCGCTCCGCCCGCGCGGTGAGCAGCTCGAGCTGGATGGTCTCGAGCTCCAGGCTGGAGATGGTCGCCAGCCGCTGGCCGCGCCGGACGGACTCGCCCGGCTTGGCGAACACCGCCGAGACGCGGCCGCCGATGCCCGTGGCCACGAAGGCGTGGCGGTTCCACGGGGCCACGAGCCGCGCGTAGGCGAGCGTCCGCTCGTCGAGCGCGCCGAGTTCGACATCGGCGACCTCGATCTGCAGCGCCCGCGCGGCGGCGGTGCTCACCACGAGCATGCCCCGTTCGCCATCCACCTCCACGCCCTTGCTCGGCAACGGCGCGTGCCCTTCGTGGCCGCGCGAAGGCGTCGCGCCGACGGCGGCGGCGACCGCCACCGCCGCCAGCAGCGTCCGTCGCGCGATGCCGGCCCGGGGCCTACTTCTTCTTGACATACGCTTCGGGCTCCTCGATCTCGTCGGGACGGTCCTTGGCGATCTGGACGAACTCCTCGACGCACGGCGGGCAGCAGAACTCGTAGGTCTTGCCGCCGATGATCCACGAGCACGCCGGGTTGGCCTTCGTGAGCGTGATCGGGCAGATCGTGTCCCCGGGCTTCGGCTTCAGGTCGTGCTTCGGCGAGAAGTTCGCGAACTTCTGCGCGCCGGTACGGCGGCCGTTGGCTTCGATGTCGGCGGCCGTGTACTTGCCGCCGGGCGTGAGGAACAGTCGCGCCGATTCATCGGCGGGAAGGTTCGCGGGCATGGATTCATCGGGATGCACCGCAGCGACCGAGGCGAACCCGAGGCGAAACCGCTCGCCGGCGATCCGCATGAGCGGAATCGTCACCTCGACCGGCACGCCGACGAGCGGGGCGGGCAGCGCGGCCTTGAACCGCGATGTCTGGCCATCGGCATCCCCCTCCTGGGGCTCGGGATCGAAGCGGAACGCGACGGCCTCGGATGTGCCGGCCGCCTTGCCGAACGCGGTGAGCGACTGCCGTTCGATCTCCTGCACGCGGGTCTCGTCGGATCCGAGCACGTAGAGCCGCACGACGCCGTCCTTCTCGAAGACGGGCTCGACGTGGTAGCTGTCGCGGCCGAGCGGCACGATCAGGCCGCCGTGCGCGCCGCCGGCATGGGCGTGGTCGGCCGGCTTGGAGGGCGCGGCCGGCGTGGCCGGGGCGGCCGTGTCTGCCCCGTGCACGTGAAGGCCGCTCGCGAGCATCGCAGCAGCGACGAGGCGGCGGACACGCGACGCGTGACTGGCGAAAAATCCGCAGGCGTGAACGTTCATGGAAGCACTCCTCAATGGTGAACGGAAAAAATGGTGAATGGAAAACGATCCGCTCCCTGCGGGAGTCGGATGGGGGCGGTGCCACGCCGTCCCGATGCGACGACGGCGGAGACATCACCGCCGGT
>Ga0114960_10003379_pt1 | contig 12220 bp, 10 predicted proteins | sample C_130625_MF_Meta_FD_92637 | JGI IMG/M metagenome (GOLD analysis project Ga0114960, IMG submission 92637) | Freshwater microbial communities from Lake Croche, Canada to study carbon cycling - C_130625_MF_MetaG | ecosystem: Environmental > Aquatic > Freshwater > Lake | place: Lake Croche, Canada... | reverse complement strand
ATGAGAGATTACATCAACCAGTCTGGTACTTATGGAGCCACGTGGGTTAAAAACCCATTTGCTACACGCAACGATATAGCACGACGCAAGGTTGTCAATCTTGAAGAATACCAAAAAATGCAAGAACAAATCGCTTCTAACGGGGGTTACCTATAATGCTGGACATTGATGTAATCAGTGATAAGCTGCGTAAACTACGCGGTCATTACCACACCCGCGATTCACGCTACCAGGATTTACTTGCAATTCGTCAGGGAAAGATTGACCAAGTCTTCCCAGGTATGTTCTCTGAAGATTACCCAAAGCCAATGATTGCTAACTTCATTGACATCGCTGCTCGCGACGTTGCTGAAGTTATTGCTCCACTGCCTGCGTTTAACTGCATGACAACTAACTCTGTCTCAGATCGTGCGCGTCAGAAGGCTGACCTTCGCACAATGATTGCTGCTGGTTACCGCGATACTGCCAACCTTCAGACAATGATGTACTCAGGTGCAGATCGTTATTTGACATTTGGTATGCTCGCTTTCATCGTTGAAGAAGACCATGAGAACAAGCGTCCAATGATTCGCATTGACAACCCAATTGGTTCTTACCCAGAGTTTGATCGTTTTGGTAAATTGCTTTCATACTCAAAGCGTTATACAAAGACTGTACGCGAACTTATCAATGACTTCCCAGAACATGAGACTGTCATCCGTGGTAAGTATGAGAACCGTAACTCAGAGCGTATTCTTGAAATGTACCGCTACCAGGATAAAGACCAGCTAGTACTGTTCTTACCTGAGCGTAATAACTTTGTTCTATCGCAAGCAAAAAACAGCATGGGAGAAATTCCTGTTGTTATCGCTATTCGTCCTGGTATTGACTCAGACGAACATCAGCGCGGTCAGTTTGATGACATCATGTGGGTACAGGTTGCACGTTCCCGCTTTGCAAGTTTGGCTCTGGAAGCCGCACAGAAATCCGTCCAAGCGCCATTTGCGCTACCTTCCGATGTAAATGTTCTAGAAATCGGTCCAGATGCCACTATCCGTTCAGCCAATCCAGAAAAGATCCGTCGTGTTGATCTAAACATTCCTAACGGAATCTTCCAAGAAAACGCACTTCTAGATCAGGAAATGCGTACAGGCGCACGTTACCCAGAAGGACGACTAGGACAGCAGTCAGGTTCTATCGTTACTGGTCGTGGTGTACAAGCTCTCATGGGTGGCTTTGATACTCAGGTTAAAACAGCACAGGCTGTTCTATCAGAAGTCTTTGTAAAGGTTATGCACCTTTGCTTCAAGATGGATGAGATGCTATTTGGAGATGTTGAGAAAGAAGTTCGTGGCATCAATGCAGGTGCTGCATATGAAATCACTTACATCCCTAAGCGTGACATTGATGGCAACTACCACTGTGATGTTACATACGGACTTATGGCAGGACTTGATCCTAACCGTGCATTAGTATTTGGATTGCAAGCACGCGGAGATAAGTTAATCTCTCGCGACTTCTTGCGTCGTCAGATGCCTTGGGAAATGAACGTTACTGCTGAAGAAGAAAAGGTTGAAGTAGAAGAACTACGCGATGCTTTAATGCAATCAATCTCAGCTTACGCACAAGCAATTCCAGCAATGGCATCTCAAGGACAAGATCCTTCAGGAGTTTTACGTTCCATGGCGCTGGTTATTAAGGGTCGTCAAAAGGGTAGACCAATCGAAGATTTGATTGCAGAAGCCTTTGCACCTGAACCAGCACCCGAAGTTTCCCCAGAGCAGGCTATGGCCGCTGGTGAGGCGCCAAGCGCCCCAGGACAGGCGCCCTCTGGGGAGTCTCAGTTACCACCAGGGCTACAACCATCTGGTCGAATGACAGGTGTAGCACCAGGCCAAGCAGGTATGGCTCCAGGTGGACGCCCAGACATGCAGACATTACTTGCAGGTCTATCATCTTCTGGCTCTCCAGTCTTACAGGCTGGCGTTGCTAGACGTACAGCGGTCTAACGCGTTCTGCTGTATAATTAACCCCTATAGGAGACACAAAATGGCAAAAGTATCACCAATGACAAAGGCAAGTCTTACGACTCCATCACCAAAGCCTGCTAATCAAGGCGGACATTCTGGAGTAAACTACGCGCCAGCAAACATCCAGGCTAAGGCAACACCAGTAAAGCCAATGCACAAGGCAGTTCTATTCTCTGCTCAGCCTTCAGGAACTAAAGGTTCTAACAAGGGCGCTAACTAAAAATGGGTGCCCCAGGTAACGGAAAAGAACGTTACGAAAAGGGATATGTAGCATCTACAATTGTAGATAAAAGCGGAACAAGTCAATATCAACGTGATTTAATTGATAGGCAAGCAGCAAAAATTGCTGATAAATCTAGTATGGATGCTGCTGGTGCCTATGCACAAAGAGAAACAGCAAAAATTATTGCTATTAACTCTAAAGCAGGTTTAATTCCAGGAAACCCAATCCGCACTGCTGGAAATTCTACAGCAAAGATGCACCCAGATAACGTACCACCAAAAGGTAATAAGTAATACATGTTTGAAGATGACAACGAAAACATCCCAATTCGCTTAACGCCTTGGGATGTTTTCGCTGTTGTCACCAATTTAGTTTTAGATATTGTTATTAGTTTTGCAAAGTTTTTAAGTGCGATTACGTACATGTTAACCAACCAAGCAGATGTCGTGGATGCCCAAAAGGCGTTTCACGATGATGTCGTCCGAACCATTGAGACTATCACAGAGGGAGAGTAGATATGCCAGCTCCAGAAAAGCCAGCAACAACTCCATCACTCCCAGGCAAATTAGCCACACGAACCGATGGCGGCCCAGCATCAAAGCAAGCAATACGTTATGCATCAGGTATGCCATACGGCGAAGGACAGGATTTTCTAGATATCCAGTCTTCTGCTGCAATGGCTAAAGCACCTACAGTACGAGGTATGTCAGCAGGAGCAGTAGAAAATGCAGTACAAAGTGCTGCACCTTCTCCAATTGTACCACTTAGCGCACCTACACAAAATCCTCAGCAACCAGTAACAGAAGGTGCTGACGCAGGACCAGGTGCAGGCTCTGCATCATTGGGACTTAACACTGCTAATACAGTTCAGGATCAAGCATTTAAGCAACAGATTGCTTCTTACATGCCAGTCTTCATGTACATCGCTTCTCGTCCAGATACTTCACCTGAGACACGCAATGTCATCCGTCAACTTCGGGAGAACATGTGAGCGTATGGAACAGAATTGGGCAATTTGCTAAAGATGTTGGCGGTGCAGTTGCATCACCAGCTAAATTTGTTTGGGATGTTGCCAGCTCACCATTTAATGATAAAGAAGAATTTAACGGCATAGCCAATACGCTTTCTACTGCTACCAAAAACTTTGGTTCAGCAGCATTAAAGCCAGTTTCTGATGTTGTAGCATTACCTGGAATTTCACAGGCTGTAAATGCTATTAATACAGTTAACCAAAATGTAATCCGTGAGCCTTTGGCTACGGCTGCATTAGCAATTGGTGACACTCTAAGCGGTAAAGGAAACATCTTTAACCCAAATGAGTGGAAGAAAGCATACACTGGCGCACAAAACATTTCATTTGGCCAGGCAGTTACAGGAATTGGCTTAGGATTAGCCAACAACCAATTTGATATTTATGACCCAGCACAGCGCAAGGCTGCTTTCAAAGACAGTATGTTTGGAAACCTTGCATCTGGCGCACTTGACATTGGTATTCAGTTTGCTGGAGACGTTACAATAGGTCTAGGTAAAGGTGTTAAGTTAGCCAAGGCTAGCGAGTATGGCGTTGGAGCCATTGCTGGAAATGCTGATAAAGCAGCACATGCAGCAGAACAGATTACTAAAGCCGTTGCTGGAGAAAAGAATCGCTTTAGTAAACTTGTTAAAGATTTTACAGAACAAGATTCAACTTATGCCATCAACCACCCAATGGTTAGGTCATCTAATGAACCTGGGCTTCTTGCCCACCTTCTAGGTAAGTCTAAGGATGAAGAAACTACAGGCTTAGTGCTTCGCACAGCCCTTGGCGATCAACATGCTTTTAATGAACTGGCAGCAGTACGCCCAGATATTACACAGGCTATCAACAATGCCAATAAAACTATTGACGAGTTTGATAAGTTTAAGGCTAACCTAGCATCTGATACTGTTATCTTCCCGTGGGAAGGTCCTACAGTTGTAGCCGAAGCAAAGGCTGCACTTGAAGCATCTATCAAGCATGATGAGCAAGTAGCAAAGTTAATGCAACTTGGCGCAGGTGGCGGTTCACTTACACGCACAACTGGTAGTACGCTTCAAGGCGTAGAAGATTTTGTTGCTAAAGCGCGTTCAACTGCTTTCTACGATAAGTCAGTTGGTTCACCTGTAGTTAAGTTCTATCAGGCTACGCCTTTCCACCGCATGTACCAGGTTATCAGCCATGCTGAGCATGAGCGTCCAGCAGGACTTGCAGATGTCAACGACCCAGATTCATACAAAGAAGTTATTGCAACTATTGGTCGTGGACAAAAACTTGCCCGTATGACTGAAGCTGAAAGCAAGTTTCATTTAGATAACTATACAAAGCAACTGACACCAGAAGGCCGTACAGATGCTTTACACATTTTAGAAAAAAGAACATTAGTTGCCCTTGCAGCAAAGCATAATCTTACAGAAGAACATGCTTTAGCAATCTGGCAAGAAGTACATGATGCTCGTACATCTGCTGTAAATACAATTAAAGAAAAAGCATTTATGGTTGACCAAGATAAGGGCATCTTAAAGTTCCCAGTCTTTGAATCACAGACTGCTAACTTTGTTCCAATCATGGACTTTGATCTAATGAACCGTTTGCTTAAGCGTCACAACTCAGCAATTTCATTGCTTGGTCGCACTAAAGATACGACTATTCATTATGCAGATATCCTTCAGGATGCTTTCAAAGCTGCTGCCTTGCTACGTGGTGGTTATACTATCCGTAACGGTATTGACTCACAGCTGCGTATTATGGCATCTGTTGGAGCAATGGCATCTGTTCGTCACTTAGGTGCGGGCATGAAGAATGTGATGTTTGATTCTATCAAGGCACCACAGACCCTAGTAGATCAATTTAAGTTTTTGCCAAGCAAGGGTGCAGATATGGCTCAAGTTGCACTTGAGCGCAAAGGTGTAAGCGATGAGATTGCAAACCTTGAGAGCCGCATTGCAACACTTGAGAAAAGCCCTGGTGCTACAGCAACTAATGAGTACGTTCTTGATGCTGATGTTCTTGCAGAGATAAATACTCTTAAGAACCTTCTTGAAGAAAAGACTATGGTTGATAGTCACTATGCATCATTGCTTTCACGTATGTCTAAAAAGAATTACAAGACACGCATGGGCGAAGGTTTAGTTGAGCATACAACTAGCGATGGTCAAACGTACAAACTATATGACGCATTTGGTGGGCCATTGGGTGAGATGTTCCGTAACCTTAACTCATCTGCTAACACATACTCACGCCTTATTGACTCTAACTCAGATCATCTAAGTTCTAAGTTGACATCAAAGGGTATTGGTGCTGTCGGGCCAGATGATGCTTTTTATGCAAAAGAATTAGCAAATACTCTCAATAGAGACTTTGCAAACTCTACTCCAATTCGTATGCTTGCATCTGGCATGAAGCCAGCTGAAGTTATTGACTGGCTCAAGCACGATACAGGCGGGCAAGATCTTCGCAAGCGCCTTAACCCAGAAACCGTAGGGCGCAAGAAGTCAGGCAAGCAAGAGCGCCTCAACATTGGCATTAACTATGATGAAGTAGAGTCTTATGTTAATAAGATTAACGGTTTCCTAGACTCTTATTTACCAGCAGATAGCCAAATTCTTCGCGACAAACTTGCAAAGCGCCAGCCAATTACTGAAGAAGAAATTCGTGCTTCACATGCTGGTATTGAAAAAGAAGATTTGCCTATAATTCACGGTAACGTAATTCAAGAAAATATCAGAAACAATTCTCTTATCAGTATCAAGGGTATTACAAACGGTCTTTTCAAGTTCCTTGGCTCAATGCCAGAAGATGCTTGGGCAAGACATCCACTTTACCGTAATTTGTACCAGGATGAACTGACTCGTCGTATTGATTTTATGTCACAGATGAAGAAAGATCGTCTAACACCAGCTGAGCAAGAAGCAATTATGAAGAAGTCTCACGACTTTGCTCAACGTGGCGTTAAGAATATCTTGTTCAACATTGAGCGTCGTACAAATCTTGCTACTCACTTAAAGTTTATTAGCCCGTTCTTTTCTGCACAGGAAAACGCAGTCAAGACATGGACCAAGATGGGTATTAACAACCCAGCCATTATCAACCGTGGCGCAATTATTTGGAATTCACCTAATCGTTCTGGTTTAGTAACAGATAAAGATGGCAATGTTGTCCCAGCTGGTCAGTCAACTAACCAAGATACTATCTGGCTAGAGATGCCAGACTGGGCAAAGCGTCTCCCCCTTATTGGTCCTGGCATTTCTGTGCTAGACCAACAGGGTATTCCTAAGCAATCACTTGATATCATCTTCGCTGGTGGTATGAACGTGCTGTATGGTGGAAAAGCAAGCGTTCCATTTAACGATGTTATCCCAGTTGGGCCATATGTTGCTATCCCAGCATCTGAGTTGGCTAAGCGCCAACCTGCATTTGAAGATGCGTTAAAGTGGGCATTACCATTTGGTCCTACAAAAGGTCCTATCTATGAAGGCTTATTGCCAGCATGGGTAAAAAGAGCGCAGACATTAGCAGCAGGTCAGGATAGCCAAGAATATGTTCGCACATATCAGATAATCCATACAACTGAATTGCATAATGCTAAGGCTGATGGACGACCTATGCCATCAGAGTCAACTATCAAGCGCATGACAGATGATTTCTACAAGATGCGTATTGTTGCCAACTTGGTCATGCCTTACTCTCCAAAGTTTGATAGTCCTTACCGTTTGTACTTAGATAAGTACCGCGAGTACCAACGCAAGTACACTCAACTAGGACAAGCAGATGCAATGTTCCTACAGGATTATCCTGAATACTTTGATTTTGCTGTAAGCCTATCTGCCAATAAGACAGGTGCCTTGGCTAGCCAGGGAACATATGCCAATACCAAGAAGTATGGCGATCTTGTTGCAGATGTTTACAAGGATGAACCTTCATTAGTTGGATTGATTACTAACAACCCAACAGGTAATGACTTTTCACAAGCAGTCTATGACTGGCAGTACTCAGCCTCAGTTGGTCCTGGCACATCTGACACATTCCGCAGCAATGCTAATGCTCAGGATGCAGAACAGCAGAACCAAGTCAAACTTGGTTGGATCAAGTACCGCAATGTAATGAACCAAGTAGATGCAGAACTTAAGAACCGTGGTTTATCTGCTACGAACCAAAAGGGTGCAGAAGATCTTAATGCTATCAAGCAGTTAACTATCAACGCTCTTTCTTATGTCAAAGATGAAAAAGGCAATCCAGTACTTGATGCCAATGGGCAGGCAAGTATTACACCTTGGTTTGAAAGTTACCGTGATTTAGATGGAACTAAGACACTTCGCGTTATATCTGGTCTAAACAAAATTGTATCTGATGAGAAGTTTATCAAAGGCCATTCTGATGGTAAGGGAAACCTTAACCCTACATGGGCTTCAGTATCTACTTACCTACAACTGCGTCAGCAACTGTCTAATGAGTTGGCTACACGCCCCGTAAAGGGCCTTACAGCCAAGGCTAATGCAGATGTATATGCAGTTTATCAAGCAATAGTAAGCAAGCTTAAAGATGGCAACATTGGGTTTGGTGATATTTACGATAGATACCTTTCACAAGATCAGGTTTACTACAAGTTTATTTCTGAAGCAGCACTAAAAGGAGCAAAGGCATGACAACACCAGTCCAAAGTGGAGCAAGTAAAATGGGTGCTTCAACAGTGCTTAAGCCAGCTGCCGCAGCAACAGGTTCAACACCTTTGGGCAATGTTATGTCAGCTTTAGGTATTACTTCTGCTGATATAGCAACTTTTACTCAATCTTCTGGTGGTACTACAACAGGTGGGCCTAGTGGAGTTACTACCAAAACTAAGTATACAACTGCTGGGGCAACTCCAGACATTAACACCATCTGGCGTACATATACTGGCAAGGATGCTTCTAAGAAACAGATTAGCGCAGTAACTGCTGCAATTAATGCAGCATTGGCATCTAATCCAGACAAAACTACTAACACTGGTGGGGATTACTCAACAACATCAAAGGTTGTTGGAGCAGACGCACAACAAATTATTAAAGAACAAGCGTTACAAGATCCTGCTACAGCACCATTCCAGGCAGCAACTACATACTATGACGACCTTCTTAGCGTATTAACAGGTCCAGTTGGAAGGGGTTACTAATGGCTAGCAAGACTCTTAAAGATAAGATTGCCAAACTTAAGGAAGAATACTCTTCTAAGTTAAATGATTCATACAAAGCCGCAACACCAGCAGATGCAGACAAGTTAAAAGCCGCTGCTAAAAAAGCATTTGACCAAGCAAAAGAGTTAGAAAAGCAAGCAAAACTAGAAGACCTTAGTACGGATCAAACCAAGGCTCAGAAAGAATTAGAGCGCCTCAAGGCTCTTCCAGATACTACACCTGGAAAAGCAGCATCCGTATCTACTCAGCAATCTAAGGTTGAATCAATTCAATCAAAGATGAAGTCTCCAACTCTTAAGCCTGCTGTTGAGCAAGCACCAGCACCAGCTCCTAAGCCAAGTTCAACACTTGGCGTAGGTACTGTACTTGCACCAGCGAAGCCACCAGTAGCAGCAACAGGGCCTACTGGTCCAGTGCCAGCACCTAAGCCTAAGCCAAAGCCAGGGGCTACGGTTAAATTAACTCCAGAAGATGCACATGCTAAGGCAATTGAAGCATTACAGGCTATGGGTAACATGGGTGCGTATTCAGTCCAGATGGCACTGATTGATTCAGACCCAAGCCTTAAAGAAGTTTTTCAGCGAGATGTTTATGACCCAATTATGGCAGGCCAAACACCTGCCACATCTGCCAAGTTCAAAGCAGACATTATCAATACCAATTGGTATAAGTCTTATGCTGAACCAGCACGTGAAGCAAAGGCTGCCGAACTAGGCGACCCTGCTACATGGAAAGAATCAGTCGCAAGCACTGAAAAACTTATTCAGGATAGCGCACGTGAAATGGGTTACACAGTAACCCCTGAACAGGTTGCACAATTAGCACAGATTGCATTGGCTAAAGCTGGCGGTAAAGCACAGGCAGTGTCTGGATTAGTTCTTAGCGAAGTAAAGACACAGATTACTAGCCTTGGAAAAATCAACGTATCTGGCGGCCTTGCTGCTAGCGGTATTGCTAACCTTAAATCAACTGCTGCTGATTATGGCGTAGGCAATTTATTCAATGATGACTGGTACAAAGAAAAGCAAGATGCTATACTTAAGGGTGTCACAACTCAAGCAGCGGTGGATGGTCTAATTAAGTCTACAGCCAAGTCAGCATATGGCGCACTAGCGCCACAGATTGATGCAGGATTAACTGTTAAATCTATCATGGCTCCTTACACCTCTCTGTATGGCAGCATCCTTGAACTTGCCCCAGGTAGCGCAAGCATCTCAGATCCTATCTTTGCAAGCAAAGCATTTATTCAAGACCCTACAGACCCAAGCAAGCAGGTTCTTAAGCCACTATGGCAATACCAACAAGACTTGAAATCAGATCCACGCTGGGCATATACACAAAATGCACGTGCTGATTTAGACCAAGTTGGACATAGCGTACTAACGAGTTTGGGGTTGACTTACTAATGGCAGCAGCAGATGCAGCAAATGAAGCACGCTTAACGGCAGCAGCAAAAGCAAAAGCAGATAAAATTGCCTCTGATGCAGCGGCAGCAGCAGCAAAATTAAAAGAAATAGAAGCTACTCGTCCAGGTGCTGCATGGGTATTAGATGCTAGTAACAAATGGACCAAGCCTGCTAAACCAACTGACGGTAAAACTTATACTTGGGATGATGCTAAAGGTTGGACTGTTAGTGCAATTGGACCTACTGGTGGAGCAACTGGACCAACTGGGCCTACAGGACCTGTAGGTAAAAAAGTAACTGGAACTAACATGATTACCGTCAATGGTAAACAAGTTATGGTTACTACATTTGAAGATGGAACAACTACACAAACTGATTATGGTTCAGCAGTTAACCCAGAAAACGCTATCACAAACCTTACCTCTATCTTTTCAGCCTATGGTTTAGGTGGAGATTTTGCTAATGCAATCCGAGATATGGTTATCAAAGGTTACACAGCAGATACAATTACTCTTATTGCCCAAGATCCTAATAGCACCAACCCACTTGCAGTTGCTTTCCAGCAACGCTTTGCTGGTAATGCTATGCGTGTTAAGGCTGGTATGGCACCACTTAGCCCAGCAGAATACATTGCAACTGAGCGTTCATACCGCCAGATTATGACAGCAGCTGGGTTACCAAAGGGATTCTACGATAGCAATAGCGACTTTACAAACTTTATCTCAAAGGATGTTAGCCCAACAGAACTTAAATCACGTGTTGATCTAGCAGCAAATGCTGTTGCTAACACTGATCCGTTCTACAAAAGTTCATTGCAGTCAATGTACGGTCTTTCAACAGGCGATATGATTGCCCACGTACTTGACCCACAAGCCGCACTTCCTCTTCTACAGAAGCAGGCAGAGGCTGTCAAGATCGGTACAGCAGCAGCTCGCCAAGGTTATGGCATCAGCGCAACTGCTGGAGAAAATCTTTACACACAGGGCGTATCACAAGCTCAAGCAGAACAAGGATTTAGAACCATTGCAGGTGCGCAAACAGCGCAGCAGAAACTTGCAGAAATTTACGGTGGAGATGCAGCAGTACAAGGTCAGAACCTTGTTGCATCCACCTTTGGTATAGCAGGTGCTGCATATGCAGACCAGCAAATCAAAGCCCTACAACAGAAAGAAATTGGTTCTTTCAGTGGCGGTTCAGGAATCGCCAAAGGCAGCCTAGCAACTAGCGCAGAACAAACAGGCGGCAACCTGTAACAACATAGACCTACCTCTACTGACTGGCATGGAGGTTATGTACTTAAAGACCAGTAGCAGAAGCCAACACTCTTTCCCCTGAGAAATGTTGCGGTTTGCGATCAACTACTAACAAAGGGAGTGCCTCATGGCAAACCAATATGAAGAAGACGAAGACGACTTGGACTTTGAAGATCAGCCAATAGCTGATGCTAATGGTCCAGCAAATCTCCGCAAGGCATTGCGCCGTGCAGAGAAAGAAAAGAAAGAACTATCGGAACAGCTAGCAAGTATCCAATCGGACCTTCGCAGTCGCTCCGTCAAAGAAGTATTGGCATCGAAAGGCGTATCTGAAAAGATCGCTAAGTTTATTCCTGGCGACGTAAGTACGCCTGAGCAGGTCGAATCTTGGATTGCTGAGAACGCCGATGTATTCGGTTTCACAGCACCCGAAGAAACTGCTCCGTCTCAAGAAGCCCCAGCCCAGAACGCAATGCAGGTACAGCGTATTAACGCTGTAACCCACAATGCAAATACGCCATCCCGCGATCAAGACACAGCATCAAAACTTGCAGGTGTCAAGACCAAGGAAGAATTGGACGTTCTAATTTTTGGGCAATCAACAGGCCGACCAAGACGTTAATTCCATAATCGCACACTAAACCCTCATAGAAAGAAGGTGACACAATGGCAAATGCATATACAGACTCAACTTCTGGCTCACTAGGTACATCCCTAGTACAGACAGCGTATGATCGTTATGTAGAGTTTGCTCTTCGTGCTGTACCTCTTATCCGCGACGTTGCAGATAAGCGCCCAGTACAACAGGCAATGCCTGGCTCATCAGTCGTATTCCAGATTTACAACGACATGACAGCCGTTACAGCTCCACTATCAGAAACAGTTGATCCAGACGCAGTTGCTCTCGGCAACACAACTCCAATCACTGTTACTCTAAATGAGTACGGAAATGCTTCACTTGCTACTCGCAAGCTTGAGCTATTCTCACTCTCAGACGTAGATCCAGCAATCGCTGACATCATTGCGTTCAACATGGCAGACTCACTAGACACAGTTGCATTGCGTCAGTTGAACTTCGGTTCAAACGCAATCGCTGAGGTTACAGGTGGATCAACTTCAGCAATTAGCACATATGCTGGCT
>Ga0114960_10003378_pt1 | contig 12221 bp, 9 predicted proteins | sample C_130625_MF_Meta_FD_92637 | JGI IMG/M metagenome (GOLD analysis project Ga0114960, IMG submission 92637) | Freshwater microbial communities from Lake Croche, Canada to study carbon cycling - C_130625_MF_MetaG | ecosystem: Environmental > Aquatic > Freshwater > Lake | place: Lake Croche, Canada... | reverse complement strand
AATTGATCAGACTCTTACCAATTTGGAAACTACCACTTCAAAACTTTCAAAATTAGATCTTGAAAAAACACTTACTACTATTAATGTTACGATCAGTGAATTGAAAAATACAATTGAAAAAGTGAATAGTGATAAAGGGTCAATAGGCTTATTGATCAATGACCCTAAACTATACAATAACCTAAGTGCTACATCTAATAAATTAAATCTTCTGCTAGATGATGTTAGGGTCCATCCTAAAAGATATATCAATGTTTCAGTTTTTGGGAAAAAGGATAAAAATACACCCCTTACCACTCCTCTGCCTGATACAATGAATGCCCCTTATACCAAGTAGATCCCAAACCTTTGAGTAAGTTTATTTTCAATTTACTTAAAACAAAAGATTTAAAGTGGAAGTATAAATTTTTCATTTTTCTTAAATTAATTGATTTGAAATTTATCAAACTTCTTAAAATACTATTTCTTTCTTTGGTCATCTTTCATGTCCAATCAAGTTCTTTTGCTCAAGATAGCATCTCAACTTCAAAAGCTGATACGATTAGAGAGATACAGATTATTCAAGGAAATAGCCTTAGAGAAAAATCAATTGACTCTGCCACAAGATTGCAAACTATTTCCGGAAATGTAATTTTAAAAGAAGGATTAACACTTTTTTACTGTGATAGTGCAATAATTAATAAAGAAACGAATGTATTGGAAGCCTTTGGTAACATACATATCAATCAAAATGACAGTATCAATACCTATTCCCAATATTTAAAATACATTGGCAAGAATCGCATTGCTTATTTAAAAAAAGAGGTTCGATTAACTGATAAAAAAGGTACTTTGTATACCCAGGAATTGGAATACAATCTTTCAACTAGTATTGGTAAATATAAAAATGGTGGAAAGGTTGTTAATGGAAAAACTATCCTTACCAGTACGGAAGGAATTTATTATGCCGATACAAAAGATATTTTCTTTAAGAAGAAAGTTCACCTTATTGATCCAAAGTATGATATAATTACTGATACATTATTATACAATACTCAAACACAAATATCTTCCTGGAATACACCAACGAAAATAAAAAGTGAAAGTGGTGGAGATGTATTTTCATCTAATGGAACTTATGACCTTAAAAATGGTAAGGCCTTTTTTGGAAATCGAACCATAATCAAAGATAGCACGCGAACCTATGTTGCAGATAAAAGTGCCTATGACGAAGTTACTGGAATTGCTCAGTTAGAAGGAAATGCAATTATTAAAGACAGTGTGAACGGATATACAATTCTTGGCAATCAAATTTACTTAGATAAAAACAGCAATTCTTTTTTAGCAACCCGAAAGCCTGTATTGATATTCAAGGGTGAAGCTGATGATAGTACATATGTATCAGCTGACACCTTGTTTTCGGGTGTTGAAAAAAGAGATAGTTTAGGGAGGAAAATCGAAATTTTAAAAGACACATTAAAAGCGGATAGTGTGGTTGATAATTCTAAAAGTTCGAAAATAAAAAAAAGCAATTCAAATAAAGTTATCAATAAAAATTTATCAGATAGTAGTTATAGAAATATAGATAGTACTAGTATTGAAAATTCAATTTCTATTAAAAATAATAATTTAGAAGATAGCTTTGTAAGAAAAAAAGTAGATACTTTAATTAATAAAAAAAATCCATTAGATAGTAGCAAGCTTTTTATTGAAAAAATTGATAGCTCGCAATCAACAATTGTATTGTCTGAAACGAAAATAATTAAAAAAGACACCGCAGTAAGATATTTTATTGCTTTCCATAATGTTAGAATCTTTAATGATTCTCTCCAATCCGTTGCCGATAGCTTATACTATTCATCTGAGGACTCTATCTTTCGCCTATTTAAAAATCCAGTTGTTTTTAGTAATAATTCTCAGATTGCTGGCGATACAATATATATTTATACAAAAAATAAAAAAGCCGAACGATTGTATATATTTAATAACGGTATTGTTATTAATAAATTAAATATTAGAATGTATAATCAAATAGCAGGAAGAACTTTAAATGGCTATTTTAAAAATGGAGAATTGGATTACATGCGAGCAAAGGGTTTTCCTGCAGAAAGTATATTTTATCCTCAAGATGATGACAGTGCTTTTATTGGAATGAACAGAAGTAAGGGTGATATAATAGATTTATATTTTAAAAACAAAGAAATTAATAAGGTCAAATTTGTTAAGGATGTAGAAGGTACTCTTTATCCTATTCGACAAATTCCAGAGAAACAAAGACTACTCAATAACTTTTTATGGCAAGATAAAAGAAGACCTAAGAATAAACTAGAATTATTTGAATAATGAAAATCTTTTCAATTGAACAAATTCAACAATGGGATGATTATACAATTAATCAGGAGCCTATTGATTCTATTGATTTAATGGAAAGAGCTTCTTATGCCAGCTTTAAATGGATCAATGCCAAATTTACTTCTACTCACTCGTACACTATTTTTTGTGGAACTGGAAATAATGGAGGAGATGGTCTGGCTATTGCAAGGATGCTTTTACTAGCTGGAAATTCAGTCAATGTTTATATTTTAGAAGGAAACAATAGGGCCAATAATTTCCAAGTCAATTTAGCCAAACTTCAAAATATTTCTAAAAATTTATATTTCATTGATGAGATCAGTAAAAAATCAATCAATATAGACGGAATTGTAATTGATGCGTTGATTGGTTCAGGTTTGACTCGATCATTAACTGGTAAGATAGCAGATTTGGTTCATTTTATTAATCAAGCTAAAAATACAGTCATAAGCATTGATTTACCAACTGGTTTATTTTTTGATAGTACTTCACTTGGAAATGTTATTATTCGTGCATCTTATACTATCAGTTTTCAGACAATGAAACTTGCATTTTTAATGTCTGAAAACAATCAGTTTGTTGGAAATGTACATATGGTTGATATTGGTCTTCATCAAAAATATTATGATACAACTGAAACAATAAACAATACAATTGACTCAAAAATCGTACGTTTAATTTTTAAACCTAGAAATCAATTTACCCATAAATACAATTTTGGACATTCCTTAATTTTTGCTGGAAGTAAAAATATGATGGGTGCAGCCTTACTTTGTACAAAGGCTTGCTTAAGAGCTGGTTCAGGAATGGTCACCTTATATACAGAGGAAAACTCTCAATCTCTTGTACCAATAGCACTGCCAGAGGCCATTACCACCACAGAAAATAATTTGGAAATAGTATTAAATAAAAAAACAGCAATTGCTATTGGTCCGGGTCTTGAAATTTCTGAATTCAACAAAAAGCTATTATTAAATTTATTAAATATTTCTACCATTCCTTTAGTGATTGATGCAACTGCTCTAAATATACTTTCTAAAGAAGAAACAGTATTGACTAATGGCTTCAAAATCCCTGTCATTCTTACTCCTCATACTGGAGAATTTGAAAAATTATTTGGAAAAACCTCCAATGATTTTGATAGAATGAAGCTAGCTCAACGAAAAGCAATTGATCTAAATTGCAGTATAATTTTAAAAGGACATCATACGCTAGTTGCTTTTCCTGATGGAGAATGTTACTTTAATACTACTGGAAATGCAGGAATGGCAACAGCAGGAAGTGGCGATGTCTTAACTGGCCTACTTACTGGATTATTAGCTCAAGGATATACATCAAAAGAAGCCTGTATATTGGGTATATACCTTCATGGTTTGGCTGGAGATATAGCAGCAATAGAAACATCTCAAGAATCACTGATAGCAAGTGATATCAGTGATTCTATCGGTGAAGCTTATAAAACGATTCAAAATAGTGACTTACTCTAAATAATTTATTTTACTTTTTATCACCTCCGAATACCTTTTTTAAAATACCTGTAACCTGAGCTGAAGGATCCTTACGTATTTTTTGCTCTTGTATGCCTATGTTTAAAAATAATCCAGCCAATGCTTTTTCGGTAACATAGGCTGTAAGATCTGGATTAACTTTGTCTTTTGAAAATCGATTGTAATTAGAAAATACATCGTTCCAATATTTGGTAGCATCGGTTTTAATAAGGGATGCATCAATCACTGGTTTAAATTTCTGAGTTAATTCTGTTGTAGTAGTTTTCTGTAAATAAGAAGTTGCAGCAACATCGTTTCCATTTAAAATCTGAACTCCATCTTGAATACTCATTTGTTTAATCGAAGTCCAAAATATATCCCCTACTCCACTTGCAGCATCTTCAGCTGCTCTGTTCATTGAAAGTATAGCCCTATCAAATAAATTACCAAGTCCAACCGAACGAAGTTGTTTTTCAACATTTTGCGCCTCTTTTGGCATTAAAATTTTAATTGCATTATCACCAAAAAAACCATTTGAACTACTTAATTTTTTACAACTACTATCAGTACCTACTCGAAGCGCTTCTTTTAAACCAGTTATAATATCATCATTACTTAAACTATTAGATGAAGGTTTAGAAAATATTTTACCAATACCCGTTTTACCAGTCGAATCTTTACTTGTAACCTTTTTCAATAACCCACCAATACCTTGAGCAGTTAAATTCCCAATTAACAAGGAAGAAATAATTTGAATTAAAAATATTTTTTTCATTGAATTTTAATTTAAGTACGAAATGATTTGGTTGAATTAAATAAAAACAACCCGAATGTAATGTTGTCAAAAATAGTACCTAGCTTTTATATATTACTTAATAGAGTACAAATTTTATTGAAATTAACAATTAATATACTTTTTATAATTATTTTAATTGGATTTGATAAACTGCTTTGCTATATATTTATACTTAATTAGTAATGTATCCTGTAAATGATTGAAACTAGTTGATATTAGATCAAATCTTTAAAATTTCATTAAAAACATATTTTGTTTAGTACTTTTGAAATAATAATCAAATATTTAAATGAGTCGTTGTATCTACATATTTTGTATTTTATTTATAGCAAGTTGTGATAATTCAAGCAAATCCAATGAGCCTGAAGAAATTAGTCATGCTGCAAATGGAATTCCTGCACCAGTAAATATACCATTCAGTATCTCGGCAATATACCCTCACGACACCAGTGCTTATACACAAGGTCTTGAAATTTATAATGGTAAATTCTATGAAGGTACCGGTGATTACATCAATTCATCGATTAGAATTGCTGAGATTAAAACTGGAAAAGTAGTTCAAAAACATCTGATGGGTACTACTGAAATATTTGGAGAAGGGATTACCATTTTTAAAGATAAAATTTATCAATTGACATGGAAAAATCATCTAATTAACGTTTACGATATTAAAAATATTAACTTGCCCATAAAGACTTTCAATTGGCCTTATGAAGGCTGGGGAATTACTCACAATGATACTGAATTAATTATCAGTGATGGTACTGCTAATTTGTATTTTGTTAAACCAGAGGACTGCAGTATTAAAACTACCAAACAAATAACTGACAATATCGGTCCTATTAAGTCCATTAACGAACTTGAATTAATTGATGGATATATTTTTGCAAATATCTATGGTAGCGATTATATAATTAAAATTGATCCATCCAATGGCCATGTAATTGGGAATATCAACCTTCCTGGTTTAATAAAACAATATGCAAAAGGATATCAGCCAGATGAGGAAGAGGTTTTAAATGGAATTGCTTGGGACAGTGCTAATAAAAAGATTTATATAACTGGAAAACGTTGGCCGAAAATTTTTGAAATGACCATTAACTAGGCTTTTGTAAAAAGATTCAATTAGTAACTACCAATATTTCCAAATAAATTAAAACCTCTCTGACTAATATAGATAACTATTAACAATAGGCTAATTGAAAATAGTACGATTGCTGATATTTTCCAACGTTCAAATGTTGTATCATTTGTGTTAAAATATTCATCTATTTCAATATTGGTGGTTTGCTGATCTTCTTTTAAAATTTCTTGAACCGATTCCTTGATGACTGCCTTTTCGATTTTAATATTAGGAATAAATAGAGGATCTATTGTTATCGGATAAAAATCTAATTTACCATTTGAAAATTTAGTAAAGGTCCCAATTCCATCTAATAAAACAGAGCCATCTTTTTCTAATTTATTTTTTATATAATTACTAATTTCAGTTAATTCAGGTAGTAAATTTATTTCATTTGAATTTGGAATAAATTCAATTTTATCAGTAGGTGCCTGAATACGGTTACTTAAAAAATCAGTTGTAGCGGAATGGGATACCATTGACAATGAACCGATGCCAGATAGCGTACATTTTTTATGTAAAAAAAGAGAAGAAGCTATTGTTTTATACATGATAATTAATCAATTACAAAGATAGTATTATTTTATAAGTGGTTTTATTTTACAGATATATATTAAAATTTAATAATAATACCACCAATTGCATTAATTCCATAAACTTGGTAATTATGCCAACGTTCATATTTATTATTAAAAATATTGTTTAAATCTATCCAGGCACTGAATTTCTTATTAATTGAATACTCCGCACCCATACTTAAATCGGTTCCATTAGAAATGGGGTTATTGTCTTTAAATTTTATAACAGAGGGTATACCGCTGAAGAATTTAAAATCTGATTTAATAAAAAATTTATTCGAGGCTTGCCAACGAACAGAGTTGATAAATTCAATTGGTATGGCACCCCAAGGTTTTTTATTATCTTTTAAATCAGTATATCCATTATAGGTCATCGCACTGGTAAGAGTAAACTGATCACTTACAACATAGCTAATATCAGCATGGAATTGAAGATTTTTAATTTTACTTTCAGAACTAATTAAAAAAAACTTGTCATCCTTAGTAGTGTCATTCATGTACAAAGGAAGATTATTGTAATTAAGATAGCTAAATTTAGCACTGTAACTAAAATGACTTCCAGAAGATGATTTTAATCCGAAAAATAAATTGGTTTCTTTTGTATTGTGCTGACTTGATAAAGGAGTTAAATAAGGATTGATCAAAGATAAATTCCGGTAACTATTACTCAACAATTGTCCTACATAACCAAATTGGAGCATCATAGGAAGATTATTTAATTTTAATTGACCATAGAAATTAGGAAGGATTGAAATTTGACCATCATCCCAAGATGGACTTAATCCACCATTAACTTTTAATGATTTGGTATTATAACTAAATTCGGGAGACAACTGAAATATTGAGTTATTAAAATGAATATTTCCTATTGAATTATTAGAGGTATAAGAATTTATATCCGCTTTAACAGATAGTTTAACAGAGTAAATATCTCCCAATGACTTTTCAAAAGGAAATTCAAATTTGAAAGAATTTTCATTTAATTTTAGATAATTGCTAAATGAAGTCACCTGAAGAAAAGGCGAATAATTAATCCCTAAATTATTGACAACTTTATTTTTTACTCCTACCAATCCCTGGATTTCATTAAAGCGTTGTAAAACATCTTGCCTATTAAAATTTGAGATAGAATGATCATAACCATATAAGTAATTATCCTGAAGATTTAATCTTATTTTACCAAATACTTCGTTTGATGCTGAAAAATAACTTCCATTTAAATTAGCATTCAATTGAGAATAATCTTGATTTTGAATTGTACCCTTTGATGAGATGTAACTGGTTGATAAATTAAGCAGACTATTTATTCCATTTCCAAAATTAAAATTAGCTGAAGCAAATGGATTAGAGAGACTACCATATCCAATTTTTAAGAAATTCCTAACTCCCAATTGTAAAACAGAATCTATATTTAAAGCCAACGGTTTTAGTTGAACAGGTTTATAAACGAAAAATAAATTTAATGATGGAATATTATAAGGCGATAAGACTTTAGTTGAATCAGAAGATAAGTAAGTAGCAGAAAAATTCACTTTCGAAGAATTGCGTATTATAGGTTTAAAACTTGAAATGATATCTATACTCTGTTTTTTTGAAGTATCTTTTTGAGAATAAACAGGAAGACAAAATATAAAAAACAAGATGCAGAATAGCAAGTATTTAATATTCATAATTTTGTATAGATTGATATAATAATTTAAAAAATTATAAGAGAATAGCAAAAGAAAAATTATTTAACTTTTGAATTTAATTTCTCTTCTTGAGATGCTTTTTCAAATTTTAATTTCGCTTCATTTTGTAATTCTGTTATTACCGAATTCTTATAAACACTTTGATAAGTTGCTTTTGCATTAAAATAATCTTTTTGCTGCAAATAAATATCACCTATTAAGATATAGGATCTGGTTAACCAAAAGTCATAATTGCCAGTTTCTTTGATGGTAGCTAAGGCAGCTTTTTCTGCATCAGAATAATTCCCAGATAAAAAATAGCAGTTTGCCAATTCAAATCTTGCTTCTGCACCCCATGATGATTTATTAATTAACCTGCAAGATTTAAAAGAACTGATGGCAGATAAATAATCAGCATTCACTTGCTGAGATTTTCCCAAGACTAGAAATGCAATTGACTTATCATCTGTACTAACTCCCTTTTGAAGTAGTAATTTATTAGCAACATCATTAGCTGATGCATAATCTTTAAGTTGATAATTACAACGAACTAAACCCCTTAATGCTTCCAATTGATTGTCCTGATTATTAGTAGATTCTAGCAATGAGGTGAAATTGATTTTTGCTTCTAAATAATTTTTTAATTCAAAGTAATTTATTCTTGCTGAGAATAAAGATGCATTTTCATAATACTTACTAAATCCCTTCTTTGTGACATTTTCATAATTCACTAGAGCTTTATTCCATTCTTTACTTTTCGTAAAACAATCGCCTAATAAAAAATTTACTGTTAAATAATAACTACCATTTGGATATTTAGATAGATAATTATTAAAGCTTACAGTAGCCGAGGGGAAATCATTTGCATTGTATTTCAATTCCGCAGATGAAAAAGCAAGTGAATCAGCTTCATTAACGGAAACGCTTATGCCATTTTTACGCATAAATTCAACGTACTCGTCTGTTTTATTATCTTCTACGTATATATTACGAACAGTTTCTAATGCCTCCTCTGCTTCGGAGGACTGAGGATAAAGTGTTATTAATTGTTGATAATATTCTAAAGATTTGTTATTGTTGTTTGTGTTATAGTAACAAAGACCGAGTTTAAGAAATGCTGACGGTTTTAAACCTTCTGTAGAAGAATTATTAACAACTGTATTAAGATATGGAATGGCTTGTGAAAATTTTTCATCAGACATAAAAGTTGATGCAATTTCTAAATTTGCATTCGAAGTCAAACTGCTATTTGGATATTTTTTTATTAAATCTTTGAGAATTAAAATTTTAGTTTCTGCTCCTTTAATTCCAGCAATTAATCCTTTTTGAAACATCGCATAATCACTTTGAGGCAAGGCATTGTGAATAATGTTTTCATAAATTAAATTTGCTTTTTCAAATTCTTTTATCATAAAATAACAATCCCCAGAGCGAACATAAGCATCTTGTTGTAATGAAGTTGATTGAGAAGTAGATTTAGCTATTGATTCAAAAAAAGACAATGCCTGTTTGTAATTTTCTTTTTTAAGATAACAAAAACCAATATTATATTTAGCATTGGTTGGATTTGCTTCATCTTGAACACCTGCTCCACTTTGTAAATAATTAGTTAGCAATCGAATTGCCTCATCATATTTTTGATTCTGACAAGCAATCTCTCCTTTCCAAAAATTTGCAAATGGAGTGACTTTCGATACTGGAAGTGACAAGATTTTATTCAATAATATTTCTGCATTATTTAATTGTTGGTCATTGATATATTCAACAGCTCTTCCAAAGAGAATACGGGGATAAACCTTTTGCATCAAAGTAGTTGGCTTTTTAAAAGATTCATACAGTGATAATGCATCGGTAAACTTATTGGTTTGATTTAATAAGTTTACTATAATTTCAATGGCCTCTGTGAAATTAGAAGAACTGGGATAAGTAGCTATGTAAAATTTCATTTCTTTCAGCGCTATGTCTTGGAAACCTAATTCATAACAAAGCTTAGCGTAATTAAAAAGTGAAATTTCTTGTTGCAATTTATTGGTACTATTATCAGCACAAAATTGAAACGCATTTTTAGCATTCATTTTTTGATTGGTACGCAAGTAACAGTCGCCTAATAAATACATACTATTTTGTCCTAAAGAATCACTCACATTACTTAACTGTTTAAAACCTTCTATAGCTTTATCAAGTTGATTATTTTTATAATAGCAGAAGCTTAACTCGTAGATTATTTCTTTACTAACTTTAGTAGAATTTTTTACAAATTTCTCTAACAATGGTAGAGCTTTAACATAAGATTCTTTTTCATAATAGATTTGTCCCATTAACTGAATAAGTTCATTTGAATAGTATAATTCATTTTTGTTAATAATACTTTCGGAGTATTTTAAGGAAGCATCTTTTTTCTGTTGAAAATAATATATTTCTGCAATGTAGTAAGGAACAATATTTTTATAATCTTCGGCTTTCTCAACTATTTTGAATGATTTCAAGGCCTGGTCATATAAATGATCATAATAACTAATGAAACCATAATAATAGTTTGCAGCAAGGTAATATTTACTATCAGTCAATTGCTGTATTTCATTAAACAGTGGCTTAGCTTCCTTCAACATTTTTAAGTTAAAGTAACTATAAGCCATTTCAAATTTAGCATTGCCTATTTGTTCATTGTTCAAATTCTCTAAACCAGCGGCCTTGTAATTTTCAAGTGATTTTTGGAATTCATTTTTTTTGAAATAAAATTGGCCTAAATGGTAATTCATTTGCTCCTTTCGGGGACTATTTAAGATCCAATTCAAATATTGAATTGATTGATCTTCGGCTGTTGTAATTCCTAATTCTAATCCGGTAACGATATAAAAAAAATTGATGTCATCTACCCAATATCCAGGATACTCACCTGGATTCTGATTGTATTGCAATTTTAATTCTTGCAATAAAGGGTAAGCAACTGCAAATTGTTGATTTTTGAAAAGTTCACTAACTTCTTTAAACTTCTTCTCTTTATCAGTAAAGGAATGAGTTAATTGTGAAAAAGAAGTTAACGATAATAATACTGAAAAAAATAGCAAGGTGAATGATTGCTTCATTGTGTAGTTTATAACCATCATTTTAAGGATATTGTAAAATTAACTATATTGCTACTTGATTTTACTTCATTTTTCTAGGTTTGTTAATAAGTGGATAACTGATTAAAACCAAACGTATTTGTTTTTTAAATACTGTTAATAAAATGACAAATATTTACTATTTAACTTTAATTTTATCTATCTAAAACATTAAAAATGAAAAGACTATTATCAATTAAGTACAGTGCAGGGGCTTTTTCTGCTGCAATGTTTTTTTTAAGACTTAGTTTAGGTTTTTTAATGATGGCCCATGGGTATGATAAATTACTTCGCTTTAGCTCAATCCATACTACTTTTTTAAATTTCATGGGTATTGGTAGTACTTTTTCTCTGACCTTGGTAATTTTCGCTGAATTTTTTTGTTCTCTTTTTTTAATTCTAGGTCTATTCACTAGAATATCTGTAATTCCCTTAATCATTACTATGTGTGTTGCTTTATTTCAAGTTCATCATGGAGATGTTTTTGGTAAAGGAGAAACTGATACTTTATTTTTAACTGGCTATTTTGTTTTATTGTTTTTAGGTCCAGGCAGAGTAAGTGTAGATAGCATGATTAGTAAATAATATATTTTCGACACTGTTCAATTTAGACTTACACTCACTTACTTAAAATGTCACCACTTGTACACAACTGAAACGAAGATAAGGATACACTATGCGCTTACTGATCAAATGGGAGTCGTTTACCATGGGCATTACGCTCAGTTTTATGAAATAGGAAGAGGTGAAGCGATTAGAGAGATAGGTTTTACTTATAAAGACATTGAAGCAATGGGAATTATTATGCCTGTTGTTGATATACATAGTAAGTTCTTACGTCCTGCTAAATATGATGACTTGATAACTGTTAAGACTACACTAAAAGAATTACCCATCCATCACAAAATTGTTTTTCATTCAGAAATTTTCAATGAAAACAGCGAACTTTTAAATATAGGTGATGTCACCTTATATTTTATGGAAGCGAAAGAAATGAAAAGATGTGAAATACCTATTGCACTTAAATTAAAACTAGAAAAATATTTTATATAGCTCTTAAATCCTATTATAATCTGGTTTCCAATTCTGAATAGACTGCTTTATTGTAGAAGGTTTTAAATTTTCTTTTATT
>Ga0114960_10003369_pt1 | contig 12245 bp, 15 predicted proteins | sample C_130625_MF_Meta_FD_92637 | JGI IMG/M metagenome (GOLD analysis project Ga0114960, IMG submission 92637) | Freshwater microbial communities from Lake Croche, Canada to study carbon cycling - C_130625_MF_MetaG | ecosystem: Environmental > Aquatic > Freshwater > Lake | place: Lake Croche, Canada... | reverse complement strand
GTTCTACCGACCACCAGCCGACTCACCCGAGGCGCTTTATCTCGCACAGCGTCGCGAAGCACTCGATGGGTTTGTCCCAAGTCGTTCGCTCGAGATTCGCCGTCCCCTGACACTTCCCGATCCCTCCGTCTACGCCGAATTCGCGCAGGGATCTGGAACGCAAGCCGTTTCCACGACTATGGCATTCACACGTTTGCTACGCGGCCTGTGTCGATCAGAGAATTTCGGATCGCGCGTCGTGCCGATCATTCCCGATGAAGCACGCACGTTCGGAATGGAAGTTCTCTTTCGCGAACTCGGCATTTATGCCTCTCAGGGTCAGCTCTATGAGCCCGTCGACCATGAACTACTCATTTCTTATGTGGAGTCCAAGAGCGGACAGTTGCTCGAAGAGGGCATCACTGAAGCGGGCTCGCTGGCGAGCTTCACTGCCGCCGGAACCAGCTACGCGACACGTGGTGTTCCGATGGTTCCGTTCTTCACGCTGTATTCGATGTTCGGTTTCCAGCGCGTCGGCGATTTGATCTGGGCAGCTGCCGATGCACAGGCCAAGGGCTTCATCATCGGCGCGACCGCCGGACGTACAACGCTGCTCGGCGAAGGTTTGCAGCATCAAGACGGACACAGTCTTGTGCTCGCATCAACGGTTCCCACTTGCCAGGTCTACGACTCTGCGTTTGCCTACGAACTTGCAGCAATCATCGACAACGGTCTTCACCGCATGTACGGCGACCAAGACGGCGCCGGCGAAAGCGTCTTCTATTACCTGACTGCCTACAACGAAAACCAGGTCATGCCCGTTCGTCCTGACCACGTCACCGATGCCGCCATCATGAGCGGCCTCTACAAGTGGGCCGACGCTCCTGACGGGCTCGATGCCAAAGCGACCATCGTGTTTTCCGGAACGATGAACCAAGGCGCCCGCGATGCTCAAGTCGCGCTCGCCGCTCGCGGGATAGGCGCAGAACTCTGGAGCGCAACCTCCTACAAGCGACTTCGAGAAGACGCCCTTGAAGTCGAACGATGGAACCGACTTCACCCAACCGACGCGCCACGTTCCGCACAGGTCACCGATCAACTCGGCGCCGCTCCTGGCCCTGTGGTTGCCGTTACCGACTTCATGAAGGCGGTTCCGGATCAGATTGCGCCCTATGTGCCAAAGCGTTTCGTGTCACTTGGCACCGATGGTTTCGGTCGTTCCGACACTCGGGCAGCGCTGCGCCGCTTCTTTGAAATAGATGCAGCGCACATTGAGATCGCCGTGCTTTCAGCGCTCGCTGCCGATGGGGTTATTGAACCATCGGTTGTTGCGTCGGCAATCTCCGATCACGGCATCGATCCCGATGCGCCAAACCCGCTACTGAGCTAACTCAACTCGCGCGTTCGGCGGCTGCTGCAGCACGCTGCCGATCGAGCCAACCGAGCAACACCGCAACTGCACGCGGATCGTGGCGCAATTGATGCGCGCCTCCCTCAATGATGCGAAGGTCGGCACTCCCATGCGCGTCGGCGAGCACTCGGGCGTCGTAGACCGGAACGGTTTCGTCTTCGGAGCCGTGCATGATGAGCGCTGGTCGAGGAGCAACAGTTCGAATCGCGGCAACGGCGCGCACATCGCGGATTTCCTTGGCCCATTCGTCGAAGTTTGAAGGGAACGCTGAAGAGCGAATGATTCCGGTCGCGCGCGCGTGCTGCAGCAATAACCGCGGGTGATTTGCCCAGTCGTCGAAGTCGGCAGGCGAGCCCATCGCAGCAACACCGCGGATCTCAGGATCGAGCGCTGCGGCTGCTATTGAAAGTGATCCACCAGTTCCGTACCCGGCGGCCCACACACCGTGAACGCCTTCGACGGTGCGCAGATAGGCCGCGGCGGCGAGGAGATCGTCGCGCCAACCGTGCAAGGAGAAATTGCCGCCCGAATCGCCTGCGCCTCGAAAGTTAAAGACCAACACCATCCAACCCATTTCGGTGGCGATGCGTTCAGCAAGTTCGGGGAACGAACGGGCCGAAAGCGCACCCCCCTGATTCAGGTTGGGAAACCCATGACAAATGAGCAGACCGGGAACCGAGGTACCCGGAGCAATTCGCGGACGCGCAAGGTGTCCTGCAAGTTCAATGTCGCCAGACCGGAAGAGCTTCTCCACGGTCAGAATCGATCAGGCTTCTGCGTCGACAAGACCGCTGCCATTGCCCTTGTAGGGCTTGTAGCAACGGTTGCGTGCTTCGTCGACCGTGTCTGGTCCGAAGCAAATGAACGTCTCGGCTTCCATCAGTTCTTCGATGATGGACGGATCGTCGATGTTGTCGACGTCGTAGACGACCTGCGTGCGCTTGTCGCCCACCCAACGGTTGTGTTCGAACTTCGTCGGACGATGCATGACCCCATCGTAGACGGCCGAGAACCAACGGCCGTTCTTTTGCCGGCGATTACTTGACGGTTGGGTCTTCAGGCATTGGAAGCTGATTGCCAATGGCCCCGATGGCTTCGAGATACTTTTCGTTGCAGTCGATGACCTGCACCACGGTGACGTCCTCGACTGCAAGCCCTGCATCTGTTGCTCGACCAATCACGAATGCCAACGCATCGTCTTCAGCAGCAACGAGTGGCCCACTGGCAACATGCTCGACGCCCTGCGCTCTTGCGACACCCAGTTCCTCGAGATAGTCGAGATGCCACTGCAAGAGTTGGGCGAGTTCGTCGTAGCTCAATTGCGCGGTGACGTCGTCGGGAAGACGATCGGCAACGAAGTCAACCGCTTCGGCTCGGTCGTAGAGGGCCGGACGTGGCTGTTCCGCGAGTTGGCCCGCGAGTCGACCGACGGCAAGGAGGCCGATGACGAGCACCGCGACAGCGGAGAGGATGATGAAGACGACGATCACGATTGTCTCGTCGCTGCAGTCAGCGGATCAGATGCCGATGCGCTGAGCAAGAAGCTCACGGTGATAGGTGGGATCACCGAAGAGAAGTTCCGAAGACTTCGCACGCTTGAAGTACATGTGCGCCGGGTGTTCCCAGGTGAAACCAATGCCACCGTGGATCTGAATGTTCTCGGCAGACGCATGGAAGTACGCATCGGAGCAATAGGCCTTGGCCAGCGACGCAACTGCAGGCAGTTCGTCGTTGAGTTCTGAGGCACACCAGCCGGCGTAGTACGCAGCGGACTTTGCCGACTCGACCTCGAGCAGCATGTCGGCGCACTTGTGCTTGATGGCCTGGAACGAACCGATCGGACGACCGAACTGCACGCGATCCTTGGCGTACTGCACAGCCATGTCGAGACACATCTGAGCGCCACCAACCTGCTCAGCAGCGAGGCCAACAGCAGCAAGGTCGAGAACGGTGGAGAGAACATCCCAGCCAGCGCCGTCGGCACCGATAAGCGTGCCTTCAACATTGGCGAATTCGAGCTTCGCCTGCTTGCGGGTCTGGTCCATTGTGGCCAGCGCCGTGCGGGTGAGGCCGGCCGCATCGCCAGCAACAGAGAAGAGGCTCACACCAGCAGCGGTGCGGGCGGCGACGATGATCACGTTCGCAGTGTGACCGTCGATGACATAGGACTTGGTGCCGTTGATCTTCCAGGTTCCACCATCGTTTGTGGCGGTTGCTTCGATGCCGGATTCGTCCCAACGACCATTGGGTTCGGTGAACGCAACAGTGGCGATGGTCTCGCCTGACGCGATGCCCGGAAGGATTGCTGCCTTCGCAGCATCGTCACCGGACTGCATCACCGTGTTGGCGGCAAGAACAACAGAGGAGAAGTACGGCGCACACAGAAGAGCGCGGCCCATCTCTTCAAGAACAACGATGAGTTCGACGTAGCCGTAACCCTGGCCACCGAACTCTTCGGGAATGGTGAGGCTCTGCAGACCGAGTTGTTCGGCCATCTGCGCCCACACGTCGGGGTCGTACCCGCGCTCGGTTTCCATCTGCTCACGCACATCGGCTTCTGAGGACTTGGCCTCAAGGAACTGACGAACGATGTTGCGAAGCTCTTCCTGCTCCTCAGAGAAGGCAAAGTTCATGGTGGTGGCCTCCGGTCGCGAACGGGGGTCGGTCCCCCGCCGGTTGACGTGTGCAGCAACTGCCGCAGGGGGTAGTTCTAGCCGACACAAGGGGCGTACGGCACATCTCTGGGCCAATTCGTTTCCGTCAGGGAACGAGGATCGCCTTCCCTGCAACCTTGCGTTCCTCGAGGTCGGTGAGTGCCCGAGCGGCATCGGCCAGCGGGTAGGCCACCGGTTCGACCGGATTCAGCCGTCCAGCAGTGATTTCCGCCAGAACCTGGGCCGTCAGTTCTTCGTTGCGCTCGCCATTTCGAAGGGCCCAGCCACCCCAATCGACGCCGATGACTCGACGGTTCCGCAGGAGGATTTGGTTGGCCGGGAGGTTCGGAATTCCGGCCACGAACCCGATGACGAGATACGCCCCGTTGTCGCCCAGTGCTCGGAGACAGGTCGTGCCGAGGTCCCCGCCGACCGGGTCATAAAGAACGTCGACCGAACCACCGCCGAGTTCTTTGGCTCGTTCTTTCACATCTTCGGTTGTCGAGTCGATGACCGCTTCGGCACCTCGAGAAAGCGCAAGTTGACGCTTTTCTTCGGTGGAGGCGACAGCAATGACGCGCATGCCGAGCGATGAACCGATGTCGACCGCAGCGAGACCCACGCCGCCACCCGCGCCAAGCACGAGGAGGCTTTGTCCGCTTTGCACCTGGGCGCGTTCGCGAAGAGCGAACCAACCGGTGAGGTAACTCTGCGTGAACGTTGCTGCTTGGCCGTCGGTCACCGAATCCGAAAGCAGCATCGTTCGCGCTTCGCCGACTACAAGTTCACTGACGTAACCGCCGAGACCAACGTTCACAAAGACGCGGTCGTCAATCGCTCGAGTGCTCACTTCCGACCCGACCTCAACTACGCGACCAACAACCTCCATACCCGGAACGAAAGGGACTGGTGGCTTGATTTGATACTTGCCTTGCACGAAGAGTCCGTCGACGAAGTTCACGCCACAGGCTGTGACCGCAACCCGGACGTCGCCCGGGCCAAGAGCAGCACTGTCACGTTCGACCATTCGGAGGTCAGTTACAGGCCCAAATTGCTCGCAAACGATTGCTTTCATGGCGGAACGGTAGCCCTCAGAGGCCAATCCCCTGCGAGACTGTCGCCATGACGCTTTTGCTCGCTGAAACCGGATACGAAGTCCATGCCGTCGTGGTCGGCCCGATGGACAACAACGTTTTCGTCATTCGCTGCACCGAGACCGGCGATGGCGTTCTGATCGACGCTGCAAATGAACATGAGCGCTTGCTCGAACTTTGCAGCGCTCTTGGCGTGCGCCGAGTGATTGAAACTCACGGCCACTGGGATCACATCCAGGCGGTCCCCGCTGTTCGTGATGCGGGATACGACGTTGCTGTGACAGCTGCTGATTCGGAAATGCTTCCGGCCTACGACAGCATTTTGGAAGATGACAACGTCATCGAAGTCGGCCGTCTTCGCCTCCGCACCATCGCCACACCGGGACACACTCGCGGGTCGATGTGTTTCGCACTTGAGGAGAGCCCGCTGTTGTTCTCGGGCGACACCTTGTTCCCCGGTGGTCCCGGCAACACATCGTTTGAGGGCGGAGATTTCGCCACGATCATCGACTCGCTCGATCAGCGACTCTTCACCTATTCGGCCGACACCATCGTTCTTCCCGGCCACGGAAACTGGACGACCATCGCCAACGAACGTCCTCACCTTCAGGAATGGGTCGACCGAGGCTGGTAACCCTCAACCGTTTGCCCGGAGCGAATGTCGCGCATCTTTCGCAAACAACACAAGGTGCAAGTCATCGGTCGGACTTTCGAGCAATCCCGGGATCAGATGTGTGTAAAACGACTTCGCATCGCCCTCCTCTGCATGGATGAGGAGTCCGCGACACCCAAGCGCTCGCTCAAGAACCAGCATTCGGGAGATCACATCGACGAGCATCGCCGCACCTAGCCCACGACCTTCGTGGGTTTCGTCGACTGCCAAACGAGCGAGCAGCGCGACCGGTTGAGGAAAGAGACCCGATCCTTTTCGAAGACGTTGCGGTGTGGCTTCGACGGAAAGTTCCGCCATACGCCAGGCGAAGTACCCGACAACGACAGCAGATGCTTCCTCGGTAACAACGAAAACTCGTGTTTGCCCAGCAGCATTCGACTGATGCGCGTGGCGACGGAGCCACGCCGTCTGTTCTGATGACCGACTTTGAAAATGAGAGACGTCGTGTTCCGCTGTTAGCGGAACCGGCGCCCGATAGCGCTCGGACATCTAGACGAACGGAGATGGTCGATCGAATAACGCACGCAAACCTTCGACATCGACTGCCGGACGTGAATTGATCAGTTCCCATTCCTCGGCTTGTGCCGGCGAGAGAACAAACGACTCTCGATCAGCGAGGACACGCTGCGCTTCTTCAGTCGAACATCGAAGAATGAACGCAGTGCGATCAACACCTTCCATTTCCGCAGCTCGATCGATGAGGTCTCGCTGATCGTCGGTCGTTCGAAGTTCGATTCGAGCGTTACGAGCCCCGTGAGGTGGTCGAGTCGATGCGGCCATGTCGTTTCCTCCCGCTGAGCAGTCGTGTGTACGGACATTGTACGGCATGGCAACCACCACACGACCGAATTCCGGCATCGGTAATTTCTCCTACGGCGGTAGTGCGAATCCCCAGCAGGTCCTAGACTGCGGGCATGTCCCCCCTCTTCACCATCGAGGATCTTCACGTCTCTACTGCGGGCGAGAACCCCGTCGAGATTCTGCGCGGTGTCGACCTCGTCATCGGCGCCGGCGAGGTCCACGCCCTCATGGGCCCTAACGGTTCGGGCAAGTCAACGCTTGCTTCTGCGTTACTCGGGAGCCCTGAATATCAGGTCACTTCTGGCCGCATCCTTTTCAAGGGCGACGATGTCACCGATTGGTCCACCGATGTTCGGGCCAAGGCCGGCATGTTCCTCGCCTTCCAGTATCCGCAAGAGATCCAGGGTGTTTCGGTTCTGAACTTCCTTCGCCAGGCTTGGTCTGCCCGACGTGGCATCGACCTTTCCATGCTCGAGTTACGACTCGAGATCATGGACTGGATGACGCGACTCGATATGGATCCGTCATTCGCCGATCGCTACCTCAACGAAGGCTTTTCCGGTGGCGAAAAGAAGCGCAACGAAATCCTTCAGATGGCAATTCTTCAGCCCGATATTGCGATTCTGGATGAAACCGATTCAGGCCTCGACATCGACGCTTTGCGCGTTGTCGCAAAGGGCGTGCGCGAGGTTCTTGCCGCTCGACCAGAACTCGGCATTCTTGCCATCACGCATTACCAACGATTGCTCGATGAGCTGAACCCTTCGTTCGTTCACGTTCTCATCAACGGTCGCATCGTCGAATCAGGGGGCCCCGAACTTTCCCGCAAGCTCGAAGCCGAGGGTTACGACGCATGGCTGTGAGCACCGACCCCATTGATGGCACACGTCTGAAGGAGCAATTCCCGCTTCTTTCTCGCGAGGTTCACGGCAAACCCATCGTGTATCTCGATTCGGCGGCAACTTCACAGAAGCCGCTCTCGGTACTGAGCGCGATGGACGACTACTACCGCACGATCAATTCCAACGTGCACCGTGGCGTTTACATGATCGCCGAAGAGGCCACGAACCGAATGGAAATTGCTCGAGCCTTGGTTCGCGATTTCATCGGCGCACGTTCTTCGTCAGAAATCATCTTCACCAAGAACGCAACCGAAGCTCTCAATATGGTTGCCCAGAGTTGGGGCCGAGCAAACCTTGTGGCTGGCGACGTTGTCGTACTGAGTCACATGGAGCATCACGCCAACATCGTTCCGTGGCACATGCTTGTTGCCGAGATCGGCATTCAACTTCGTTGGATTCCGCTCGATGCCGAAGGCCGCCTCGATCTCACCGATCTCGACTCATTGCTTAACGGCGCCAAAGTTCTCTCTGTCACCGCAATGTCGAACGTGCTTGGCACCATGAATCCGGTGCGCACGCTCACCGATGCCGCTCGTAAGGCCGGTGCGATCAGCATCATCGACGGTTGCCAGTCAGTGCCTCACAGCACAACGAACGTCCAAGACCTCGGCGCCGACTTCCTCGCCTTCTCCGGGCACAAGATGTGCGGCCCCACCGGTATCGGCGTTCTTTACGGCCGCGAAGAACTTCTCGAAGCAATGCCTCCATTTCTTGGCGGCGGCGAAATGATTCGTGACGTCCGCCTCGATGGATTCACCACCAATGATCTTCCCTGGAAGTTCGAAGCTGGCACACCTCCCATCGCCGAGATCATTGGTCTTGGCGCTGCTGTCGAATGGCTCAACGGTGTCGGCATGGACAACGTACGCGCTCATGAAATCGAGCTCACCAAGTACACAATGTCGACGCTTCACGAACGCTTCGGTGATCGCATCAACATTCACGGGCCATCAAGCCCGCTTGAGCGCGGCGGCGTGTTCAGTTTCGATTTCGACGGTCTGCACCCGCACGACATTTCTCAGGTCCTCGACCAGCACGCGGTCTGCGTTCGGGCCGGTCACCACTGCGCCAAGCCACTCATGAAACTCCTCGGCATTGGCGCAACCGCCCGAGCCTCGGTCTACGTCTACAACGACACCGCCGATATCGATGCTCTCGCCGACGCCCTCGACGCCACTGGCGCGTTCTTCACCCTTTAGTCCCCTACGCTCATCCACACACCACGCACAGGGAGTGCCGCCGATGCCCGGCCTCGAAGACCTCTACCGAGAGATCATCCTCGATCACTACCGCAACCCGCGTAATCGCGGCGAGCTCGAGACCCCTCCGGCGCACCGCGTCGAAGGATTCAACCCACTGTGTGGCGACGAAATCGTGCTGTACCTGGACCTCGATGCCGACGGTCGCGTGGCCGACATTCGAATTTCCGGCCAAGGCTGTTCGATTAGCCAGTCATCGGCTTCAATGATGTCTGCAGCTGTCAAGGGCAAGACCGCTGCCGAGATCGACGACCTCACTCGTGCTTTCAAGGCGATGATGTCTATCCACGAGAACTCGCTTGAAGGTGCCGAGACCACCGAACCAATCGAAGCTCCCGACGTGAAACTCGGCGACCTCGAAGCACTTCGTGGCGTGGTGAAGTTCCCCGTTCGCATCAAGTGCGCAACGCTGGCCTGGAACACACTCGCTCAGGGCATCGAAGAAGCTTCGGCCTGAGCGTTCAAGAGCGTTAGCCCTTTGCAACTCCGTCAATGCCCTTCGCTAACGCGAAGCATCGTTCGGTAGGACCACCGCTGTCGTGACTGGTGATGTCGATCACGACGCTGTTCCAAACATTGGACCAGTTCGGATGATGATCGAGTTGTTCAGCGATCGGCGCCACTCGATTCATGAACGCCCACGCTTCGGTGAAGTTGGCGAAGGTCAACTCGCGGTGCAGGTGACCGTCAACCATCTGCCAGTCGGGAACAGTCGCCAAACGTTCGGCAACTTCCTCTGGGGCAAGAACGCGGTCGCGTGGGCTCATGCGAATGGGTCGGCAAAGGGATCGGCCGCTGCCACAGCAGGGGCGTCGTCTTCAACCCACTCGGCGTAACCAGTGCGTTCGAGTTCATCGGCGAGTTCAGGACCACCAGAAGAAACGATGCGACCCTGGGCAAGGATGTGCACGACATCGGGCTTGAGCTCTTCGAGAAGCCGTGAGTAATGGGTAATTGCGAGAACACCAAGGTCGAACTCGGTTGTTGCCGCTTCGACGCGACGTGAACACGCACGGAGCGCATCGACATCGAGACCCGAATCGAGCTCATCGAGAATGGCGAACTTGGGGCGCAACACTGCGAGCTGCATTGTTTCGTTGCGCTTCTTCTCGCCACCGGAGAGGTCGACGTTCACGGGACGATCAAGAAGTCGTGTGGCCAAACCAATGCGTTCGGCTTCGGCAGCAACGGCCGCATGAACAACGGACGCATCACGGCCCTGAGCCGAAAGTGCTTCGGTGAGAAGTTCCTCGAGACTCACACCAGGAACCTCAACCGGGTACTGCATGGCCAAGAACAAGCCAGCCTTGGCTCGTTCGTAGGTAGGAAGCGACAGCAGATCGACACCGTCGATTGTGACCGAACCACCGGTGACGGTGTAGCCGGGCTTGCCCATGAGCACATGCGAAAGCGTTGACTTACCTGCGCCATTGGGGCCCATAACGGCATGGACCTCGCCGGACTTCACGACAAGATCGACACCATTGAGAATTTGTCGGCCAGCAACCTCGGCCGTAAGTCCTTGAATACGAAGTTCACCCATGTCAGTCGATCTCCACGTACACATCGGCGTCGTCGATACGCACGACATAGGTCGGAACAGCCTTGGTTGCAGGAAGCGAATTGGGGATGCCAGTTTCGAGCGAGAAGCAACTGCCGTGCTTTGGGCATTCGAGCTCACACGTCTTGGCGTGGATTTCACCTTCGGAAAGTGAGACATCAAGATGGGTGCAACGATCGCCGATTGCGTAGAACGTGCCGCCTATGTGGGCAAGCGCAATTCGCACTGACCCGAAATCGAAACGTCGAACCTCGCCATCGGGAACATCCTGGATGGAACAAACACGTTCGAGCGTCATGAGTTCACTCCTGCATCGAGTCGTTCATCGATTGCGGTTGCAATCAACGGCACTGCAGCAGCAACCGGGAACTCTTCAAGAACTTCGTCGAAGAAACCAGCAACGATCAATCGCTCAGCGATTTCGGTCGGCACGCCTCGACTCTCCAAATAAAAGACTTGCTCTTCGTCGACCGGACCAACTGTGGATGCATGACTGCACTTCACGTCGTTGGTTTCAATTTCGAGATTGGGAACTGACTCGGCCCACGCAGTGTCAGAAAGTTTCAGATTGCGGTTGGTCTGGAAGGCATTCGTTCCACGAGCGTCTTTTTCAACGCGAATCAGGCCGGTATAGATCGAACGCGACTGGCCGCCAACGGCACCCTTGAACAAAAGATTCGAGTTCGTGTCGGGCGCTGCGTGGTGCTGAAAGGTTCGGAAATCAAGCGTCTGCGAACCCGTGCCGAAGTACACGGCGCTGAGGTTGCCCGTCGCGCCGCGGCCAATAAGTTCGCAATCGGTACGCATACGGCCATAGTCGCAACCAAGTCCGGCATGCGATGCGTTCAGTGTTCCATCGTTGAGCACACGGCTGACCTGCGAAGCGATCTGCCACACACGCGGACCACGCATCTGCACGTTGCCGTAAGAAAGGCGACCAGCACGATCGACATCGAGTTCAACAAGGGGTGAAACGAATGCAGCGACATCGGCTGACCCGTGCCAGTCAAGAACGCGCACGTCGGCGTCAGCGCCTACGCGCACAACAAGGCGTGGGTACACCGCAGCCCCGTCGATATCGACCCAGTCGATGATTGCAACGGGCGCTTCGACCGTGACGCCAGCGGGAACATGCACGAGCACACCATCGAGGAAATTGGCATCGTTGAGACGCCCAAAGACATCGGGGCCACCTTCGGCGACCACGCCAAGCGAAGTCTGCGCATCGGGGCCGTCGACAAGTGAACCGACGTAGACGCCCTTGGCGGCAAGCGCATCATCGATTCGGGATGCAACGACAGCGCCATTGCGCACAACAACGGCACCGGCGAGATGTCCGAGAGATTCAAGAAGGGCAGCCGCTTCAACGGGAACGCCCTCGGAACGATCGACGACCAGCGTCCAGTCATTCAGATCGATATCGGCGACCCGGCTATAACGCCAGACCTCTTCTTCAGAAGAAGGCATGGCGAACTGGTCCGCATGGACGGCCGCGGAACGTCGATCAACAAGCCATTGGGGGGAAGACACGGGAATAATCCTACCCGCATAGGAGAAATTACGGCCAGTTTGCAGCCCTTGTTCTAACCAGTGAAGGCAGGCACCAGAGCGTTGGGGTCGATGCCGGCAAGGGTTGTTGAGGGTGACAGCGGAATCGTTGTCGTGGACGCGGCCGGGCATTCGGTCGTCGGGGTGATTGCTGCGGCGCCGTCACCAGTTCCGTCGTGGCCAGCCCACGTGCCAACACTCGTAGCTCCGGATGCAACAAAGCCCGAGCCACCGCCGCCACTGCCACCCGTGTCGTACAGCGCGCTGGAGGAGCCACCGCTTCCGCCGCCGAAGTAGCCACCACCACCGCCACCAGAGCCGCTCATGTCAAAGCCTGTGCCGTTGCCTCCGGTTCCGGCTGAG
>Ga0114960_10003365_pt1 | contig 12256 bp, 14 predicted proteins | sample C_130625_MF_Meta_FD_92637 | JGI IMG/M metagenome (GOLD analysis project Ga0114960, IMG submission 92637) | Freshwater microbial communities from Lake Croche, Canada to study carbon cycling - C_130625_MF_MetaG | ecosystem: Environmental > Aquatic > Freshwater > Lake | place: Lake Croche, Canada... | reverse complement strand
TACAACCTCTGGATCCATACCGGCTAACAAGTTACGGATCCTTTGGATCCTGTGTAGGTGGAACAAAGGATCAGCAAAATATGCTACTCACCCAAATTCCTCTGGGAGCCTTCAGTAACAAAATCATCATTTTTACAAACTTTGATACAGCCCAAGATGATTCTCTTGCTCTCTCCTCCTATGCAAATTTCACTTATGCAGAGAATGGTCACACACGAACAGTTGCGTTAGAAGATCTCGTTGGAAGTACTGTCAACTATGTCTCCGCCTCTCGAATTAACTGGCACATTGCAACCAGTAAGACTCCCCTCGTCGCACCCCCCCTCGCGACTGTGCAAAATGCCTTGGCGAGCGGAATCCAATGTATCCCCATCCCCTTTCTATCTGTCCCAATGTCCACTCTAACAGATATCTGGAATCTCTGGAAGAATTCAACCGCGATTCTCAAGGCAGAGTCATCGAGATTTACTCGCCCAGATCCCATTGTCCCCTCGCAGGTAACTACAAAGCTGAATGCCAGTATTCAAGGACATCCTCCAGGAAATCTCGTGGTATCATAAGTTATCAACCCTTACTAGTATGGAGGAATCTCCGCGAGATATTAAGAGTCCTATTCTGCAAAAGCCAGTTATACAGAAACAACTGTCCCGATTGGAAGATGCGGTAAAGGAGGCGTCGAAGCGGATTGATTATACGGTGGCAAATGATCCTGAGATACAAAGAGCCATTCAAGTCGTCGAGCGGTTTCTCAGGAAGAAGAAGCGCGTCTGCTACGGAGGCCAAGCGATAAATGCATTGCTGTCAAAGGAGAGGAAGTTCTACGATGAGAAATATTCTATACCCGATTATGATTTCTTCAGTCCCTCCTACAAGGAAGATTCTGCTGAACTCATTGCTGAGCTGAAAAAGGAGGGATTCGAAGACGTGAATATGAAATTCAGTGTACACGAAGGAACGAGTAAGATTTTGATGAATTTTATTCCCGTTGCTGATTGCACCGATATGAATCCCGCATTCTTCAAACTCATCCAGTCCCGTGCAAAAGTGGTGAATGGGATATATTTCGCAGATCCCGACTTTCTTCGTATGATGATGTATGTCGAGCTGAGTAGGCCACGCGGAGAGGTTGATCGGTGGAAGAAAGTCTATGAGCGACTGACCTTACTGAATAGCGAATATAAACCCCCTGTGTGCAGAGACCCCTTACGTATATCCACGAACATATCGAATGAAGAACGCGCGTCTGTTCTTGATCTAGCAATTAAACGGAAACGTGTTCTTCTTGGACCCGAATGTATCAGCTTAATGGAAGAGGGGACTGGGAAAAAGCCTCTTGATGGCTTAATTGGCATGGGTGGTCCTGTTATCTTACTGAGTCCCCAGGCAAAGATGGATGGAGAGGATATTGGCGATATGCTACGTATTTTACATAGCGGGCGGGGGAAAGTCACGGTTGAAGAGATCATTACTCCCTATTCAACACTCTTTAACTTTACTGTAGTGAAACACATGAAACGCCCTATTGCGCTCCTTTTACAGGAAGATGCTTGTCATTCCTATAACATGTTAGAGGTGGCTCGCGGAATTAGCTTGCGCACAGCTAGCGTTGATTTGATGTTACAGGTGTATTATAGTATATCTATTTTCGGGAAGAAGGAAAAGGAATTCTTTCAAACCTCCTTAACCTGTCTGGTTGAAAAATTACACGAGATTGAGGCACGGGCGAGAAATAGTCCTTCTGTCTATGTTCCTGCATTTTCTATTAGGTGTTCTGGGCATCAGCAGGGTATAGCAACCCTATTGAAGGAACGTGCAAAGCGTACCGAGCTGGAACGAAAGAAGGGAGGAAGACGGACGCGGAGACAGACACGTCAATTCACGGAGGTGTGATGGGACTTTCTTGAGGAATTTGATTTGGCGTAGCAATGAACATATTTGGATATCCATTAATCTTATGGATAGAATATCCCAAGCCGTGAAGGAACGTGACCAACTCTTCGGTCGATGATTCAAAGAGAATGGGAGGGTAACTCCAGCGTAAGGTATTAATTGCTCCTTTTAACACCTGAAGACCCTGGCTATCGAGTTTAATCAATCCAACATTCTTTAGCTTGAAGGAATCAAGAGCGATAACCTCAACAGTTTCCTTTTCTACGCCATTAGGGACAGATCCCCCGAAGCGAACAACAGACACTATCTGTTCTCCACGCTGAGAATGAGTTCCAAGCGCATAGGGATAACAGTATATATTCTCAATGTGAGACAGGGCTATGCTTCCACATAATGCATAATAGGTCATTCTCAGTGGCTCGAAACTGTGGACTTCCTTCCAGTGTTTGGCTAGTGAGATTGAATACGTTCCCGCCTGCGCCCCAATATCAATAAAGATCTTGTCCTTGCTACAGAATTGTATACACCAATCGATAAGAGATTGTTCATAGAGGCCGTTGGACGCATAGTAAGGCATATCCAATTGAGGTAAAATATAGACTTCCTGTTTATTCAAAGCCACGATCTGATTATCAAATCCTGATTTTGCGAGGAGGAAATACTTCATGTATGAGAAGTATATACCTAGAGGTTTAACTATACACCAAAGGCGGCGCGAGTGGCAGTAAAATCGGCCAAGACTTGTCCAGCCGTGAGAGTAGTGTTAAATACACTGAGTAAGCCCAATTGTGCCTTCATCCTATAAGTTCCTCCCAAATATGCTCCAATATTAAAATTGGGTTGATTCACACTGACGTTGTTTGCAGTAGTAATACTAGTTACACTGCTAGGAATACCATTACGTAGAAACATAGCAACCTTATTTGTCCTATCGAAAATAACAGCAACATGTTGCCATACCCCTGATGTTACAACATTATCTACGGTATTAGGAACTTGCCAATTTCCAGGCGTGCCATCTCCAGTTTCAAAGAGTAGTCTCTTATTTGATGTTTGCCAACTATTCCAAGCAAATTTAAACCCTGCTGTATCGACGTTCGCAGATCCATTTGTTAACAAACCATTAATACTTGCATTAACTACTGGATAAATCCATGCAGTAATCGTAAATGTAGAACCGAAATCGACTTGACCGAATCCAATATATCCACTTGTAAAAGTAAACACATTTCTGCTTATACCTGTTCCTGTAGTATACGATATTGATCCATTAATCGTTCCAGCCAAAGCTCCATACGTTCCAATATTATTTACAGATCCTGATCCTGAATAACAAGAGGAATTATTTGGATCAAAAAACAGCCATGCGGGTGGTAGAGAAGGATTTGCAGGTGTAACAGAGAGTCCATTCGAGATACTGCTAACTCCTCCACCATTATATGCACGAAAGTGAAGTGTTACAGGGGTTCCATTTGTTAATCCTGACACTGACGATGGGCTTAGTACATCCACTGGATTAACGTCTGTATATGTTGACCCGGTATTTGTGGTAAATTGATAATTTACGACTGTTCCTGATCCAGCCGTATAATACACATAAGCAACTGTATTTCCTGCTAAAATAAAGACTAAGGTTGGCGCACCTGGTGCACTACTTCCATCAGGAGGTATTGTCATGTAAGGATTTGACGTAGAAAGACTTGCTTGCAATCCCCATTTCCAGGCTAAATATCCTTCCACTCGCTGACGATCTGTATCAACGAGGGCAGATGGATAGACAATGACTTCCCCAATATATCCAAGAAATCCTCCTCCACTCACTGCCCATGTTAATGATGTATTCAGGGAGAGGCCAGATGTAGAAATAGCATTCACCGATGTCAATGATCCATTGACATACACTGTTTCCGTCGTTGACACAATAACACTAATTAACACAATGGGAGAATTAGTAATTGTATCTACTCCAGTATCATTCTGAGTTGAGTTTCTGGCATTCAACGCTAGATTTCCACTTTGACCAGGGTTTGTATTACCAAATAAATCAAAATATTGATAATTGTTCTGTGTAAAAAAGAGTTCGCTGTTTCCTGCGCCTTTCCCTGTTTGATTTACCACCATAAAGAGGGTGATTTGATTTGCTGAGAGCGTCAGAGTTTTCGACAAGTATGTCGTTATAGGATTTGCTTGAGTAAAGTCAAGGGCTGGACGATTATTGATCCCAGAAGGCTGGGCATACGTGATTATGCCTCCACCCGCAGTAAACGTATTTCCTGAAGAAGAACTATCACTCCATGCCGTAACTTGTCCCCCTGTTACCAAAACATTTGTACTATTTTGAGCATCTAACCATATTGTCAGACCAGTAATGCTTGCAGGAGTAAACGCGCTAGGAATGGGGGCAGCGACTATACCAGCAGACGCTGCGCTCAGACCGATAGCATTGATTGCTTTTAAATACAGGGTATACACGGTACCATTCGTAAGTCCGCTAACTGTTAGAGGGGAACTCGTCTGAGCCGGGCTCAGGGGTGTAAATGTAACTCCATCAGTTGAATACGCGTAATTCGTTATGGCACTTCCACCGTCTGAACCTTGAATGAACAGTATAGTCAAGGCAGAATTACTAGGGATAACGCATAAACTAAGAGGTGCTTGGGGGACATACGCCTGAGATTCAGTGAGGTAACTGGCTAATTCTTCCGCAGTAGTTAGAGACTCTCCCTCGCGAAGAAAAATAACACTTGATGCATCATTATTTGGACTATATGCTTGTAAATTTATGGCCTTTCCTTCTGTAATTGCTTGCTGACGCCGAACAAAATTGGCATACGCCACGCGACCCGCGAGGATCTCGTAACGCTGACTGTATGTGATTGGTTCTGGCATTCTAATTATATAGAGTCTTTACTGCGCAGGTGCCATTTCCATAGCCAGTGATCCATCCATTGCCTTGGCCTTCATGAGCTTCAAATAGTCAGAGCTGGCCTTGGCGTCCTTGAGAAAGGCGGCAATATCAAGATCAGGTGAGATATATTTCGATGCTAAAAGGGAAGACTTCTTCTCTTTGATTGTCTGTAAAAGGGTGTTGACGGAGCTGACAATCTCATCCTGCGTCATATCGTCGGGCATTATACAGGACTTTGCCGCATTCTCCATTCGACGCGTATCTTGAACATTCATCGGACAGATACCAATGATGGAATCGAATCCTTCTGTGGGAAGAGAGGATAACATTATCTTCATTGCCATACGAATTAGCTCAGCCTTATCTTTATCGGTCTCTGGGACAGGGGTTCCTCTTGCTAAGGCGGTCTTTATATTCTTTACGCGAAAGGCAAGTTCACGCTGAGCATAGACGATCATAAGGACAAATGTTCCACCAATCTCTGGAGGAATTCCATTAAGAAAGTTGAGCCAGTCGATATCCGAGCCAGAGGGGTAGGTAAAGGCTGGACAAGGGAGCGGTGGGACAGTGAGTTCAGTCGTTAAATAGGCTTCCACTTTCTTCAGAGTATCAGCCGTTGGGGGATTATCATTCCCTTGAATCATCTGGGCGAGGACAACACGTAACTCCGTGTAAATTGAGCAAAGGTCGTCGTTTAAATAGGGATCAAGTGCTGCACGAATGGTTGATTCAACTGTACTCTCTGCTCCGGTATCAAACCCCTCTTTTACATAGACGTTGGGTTTCCTCGAGGGGAACGCATCCCGATGCAAATAGACGAGGGTGACCAAGAAGACGAGAACAAGAACCGCAAAGATTCCTTTCAACCCATCCATTTCTAGACCTTGAGAAGATTAAGGAATGGGGAACACAGAAGGTGGCCGTCTTAGTCGGAGTATTCATAAACAAGTATACTTTAATCGTACTCCTAAAGTTCTTCAACAGTCATGCACATCCCGGACAACCCTGTCTACAGATATTACACCGCCAGATAGTTTACGATATACAGCCAATCCATGCCCGGAATCAGTAATAGGACAGGATACTCCGCGAACGACGTACCAGGGTGGAGTGTCACAGGAACAAATTAAAGCACTCTTGGATGCATTGGCCGCGAAAAAGTATCCAACCGAATCGGCTCGTATTGCTGATATCAATTGTAATGGATATATACCTGCGTTTAGTCAAATTGTCCCTCCCGTTCCTGTCTGTCCACCCCTTTCACCCCCTCCGTTACCCCCTATGATTCCCGGAGTAAACCCTGTACAATGTATTAATACTTCTTACTAGTAGATATGGGTGTGACAAACCGTGATTCTTCTGTCTTAACCAAGAAACGCAGAGGAATAGCTGAAAATAGTTACTATACTCAATGGAAGGCGGCAGTAGCTGGACCTGTGGTGCAACAGGGACTGACTGCGCCAGGAAAAGTGTCCGCCGAAGTTATTACCGAAATGACTCTTGGATGCTCTACCTGTGCTGCCATTGCGGGAACTGATACTAACAATGGACAATACCCATTTAATCCTAGTTCTGGTGGGGCTGGAAGAGGGTACTAAACACGAAGAGGTATAAGTAGACAATGATCACCTTTGTCAGTGCGTTTCTAGATTTGTCAGAAGATAGAACCGCCCTCCGTTCGGCTGAAGTATACTTTGCTCACTTTAAACAGATTGCTGAAACGGGAATTCATATTCATTTATTTTTAAATGAACGATGTCGTGTATGGCACGACGAATTGTCTCGGTATAAAACAATATATATTGAATATGTTGAATTAGAGGATCTGGGGTCGTATACTCCTGCGGCAGAGTTACCTTCTGTGCGTAACACGACGAAAGATACCTTGAACTATTTAATATTAATTAATGCGAAACCCGAATTTGTTTACCGAGCAATGGAGAAGGATGTTTTTGGAACGGAAAGTTATTATTGGATTGATTTTGGACTATTTCATGTGATCCGCGAGGTAGATGTTGCACAGATGTATTTGAAGAGTATTTCTAGCAAAGCATTGTCTGGATTAAGTATTCCTGGATGCCATGAACAACGAGCTGTTGAGTATAATCATGTATGCTGGAGGTTTTGCGGCGGTGTATTTGCTGGGGATAGACTCTCTCTTACGGAGTTTTACAGACATGTCTGTGGGATTCTGTCAAAGGAGAGGATGACGTGGGAAGTGAACGTATGGGCTCAGCTGGAACAAGAGGGAAAGATTGCGCCGAGATGGATACATGCTGATCATAACGACAGCATTTTGAGGATTTCTTAGGCAGCGGAGGGAGTCATGTACATTGTTTAGCTGATCGAATCATCTAAAAAAAGTACCGCCTGCGGGGATTGAACCCGCGACATTGTGGTTAAAAGCCACACGCTCTACCAGCTGAGCTAAGACGGTTTCCGCTTGATGTGTGTCAAGCAGGTTGCCTAGGTAAACCTAGGCCAGATACCGATACCGGGTACTGCCCCCGGGCCAATGCCTTGAAAGGGCACTATCCTAACTATTAGACTATATCGGTGTACTCTAGGAGGGAATCGAACCCTCAGTCTTCAGCTTAGAAGGCTGACGCGATATCCATTACGCTACTAGAGCTAAAATGCCCCCTTTGAGAATTGAACTCAATACCTTCTGCTTAACTTGCTCTGTGCGAGATACAAGGCAGATGCTCTACCATTTGAGCTAAGAGGGCATACGACGTTAAAGGTGCCGAACCTGTTGCGCCAGCTGGTAATCGAAACCAGGTTATCAGATTGGAAATCTGATATTCTACCACTAAATTACTGGCGCGCGAGTCAATTGGTTGAGATCGACGATCCTTATCCAGAACAGCCACGAGGAGGCTTGACTATTGTTCCATATACCGATACCGGGTACTGCCCCCGGGCCAATGCCTTGAAAGGGCACTATCCTAACTATTAGACTATATCGGTTTGGTCTAGGCGGGGGTCGAACCCGCGACTTTGGCGTTGCATTAAGTATACACATGTGTATAAGCACCACGCTCTACCAACTGAGCTACTAGACCTGAATGACTTAGAGGAGTGCTGCCCTCCCTACCTTTTCCGTGTAAAGGAAACGCTCTACTGATGAGCTACTAAGCCGAGTTACAAGGAGTGGGGATCGAACCCACGCGGATTTCTCCAGCAGATCTTAAGCCTGCCGCCTTAACCACTCGGCCATCCTTGTGCTGTTGCCTTGTTGCAGAAGCAACTCGGCTATAGAGACTTCCTACTCCCTGAGTATAAGTATATTTAGTTATTTAAGCCTTGGTAGCCTTCTTGAGCACCTTCTTGACCGTTGCAACGGACTTCTGGGGAACTGGAGCAGGAGCCGTCTCCTCCTCATCGTCATCCTCCACGAATGCGGACTGGGTTGGAACAGGAGTCTCCTCCTCCTCACCCTCAACCTCCTCATCCACGAAGCTGTACCCAGAGATGCCACCAGCAACCTTGTCAATCCTCATATGCACTGCGCGCCAGCTCAGACCGAACTTGTCCCCTGCGAACCATACGCTAGTGCACTCAATCAGACAAGTGAACTCGTTGCGCCTCTGAAGAAGATCCTTGAATGGCACATTAGTAATGGGAGTTGCACTAGGATCAGTACGGGACTTGGCATCAAAGACAACCGTCTCGAACTCCTCGCTGTCCTTCTTCTTACGAAGATTCAGCTTGATGTTAGGAGGGTAAGAGGACTGGTTGCCATCCTTGTCACGACTGAACTTTGCGCAGCGAGTATAGTTATTTGCAACCACCTCCCTGGAGAAATCCTTCTTGAACCAGAGCTTGCAGTTCTTAGTTGCAGTGTCAATCATGTACTCGTCAATATCTGTAAGTGCCTTGTAAAACTCGTTGCTCTTGGTGCCCTCCTCGTCGTAGCCAGTCAATGCAAGATCGATAGAATACTTTAGTGCACCACCCTGCTTGTTGTCAAAGCAGTTGAAGCCGAAGGGAGAAGGAAGACTAGGAGTCTGGAAAGTCAACTTGTTCTTCTCACCATCGTAGTTAACATACGCGCTCTTTGCGCCCACAGTCCCAGGAATGGGACGAGGGGCAGTAACATTCAACTTGATTAGCTTGAAATTCTTAGGCTGAACGATAGGAGATGACATAATAACGGTTGGACTTCCTAGGAGAGGCAGCGGTCCCGTCAACTTTTTTCGGACACCCTGGTCGCGCAGTCACCCAGGAGCTATCAGTCAACATGCCCCGTAAGTGGGCACCCTTATTTTTTTTTGAAGTCCGTGATCAGAATGAACTACGGAGAATATATGAGAAATAAGCAAAAGTCATTATCAAAACTCATTGGTATGCAAAATACGCAAGATGCTTCACAAGTCACTCTCAAGAATCAGGCTCTTGCGACGACGTTTACTCTGACATCGTATATTTCCTCTTACACAGGATTTACAGGAAAGGGGTTCGTTGGGGTACCTCTTACCACACAGACATCCGACCCTAACTCTTGCACCAGCGTATCGAATGGAATGAAAAATGCAGACCCCAGGCAAAATTTAATCGGCTATGCTCAAATGGCAACTGTGTCACAGAACATTGCTCCACGTACCACAGTGCTTCCTTGTGTTCCAATTCTCAGTACAATCACAAATGCACCAAGCACACAAACATGTATATCAGCCAAAGATACTGGACAGATCTTCAGAGACAATAGTGAACTTATTGCGAACCAAGGAAGGCAGGCGGCATTACGTACGAAGTATAATCTTCCCAGCAAACTCCAAGGCTTACGTGGTCCTGTGACAAACTCATATTAGTCCTCTAGTCTAGTAAAAAAATCATTCAGTTGCACTCGAATAAATACATCAGCATAGTCAAGCAATATGGGCAGGCTCATCGCCGGTTGAATTGATGTAAGTGAAAGGAGGTGATTGACGAGTCTAGATCCACATGTCGCGATGTAAAGAGACGATTGATCATCGATTGCTCCGCAAAAATCGTTCGTAAATTCTGTAACATAGATGTTTGGAATCTCAGTCGTAGCATCCATGGTTATCCACCGAGTAACGTAGCCCCCACTATAATTCCTCGCAATGATTTCGTTACACCTCTTACCAATAGCAGTTTGTAACCGCTCGATCTTCTCGACGTACGCCATAGTATCTAATAGAATTCTGAGTTTAGACATACCCCTCTTACAACCAAGGATACACTTGTGCAACCTCAGGAAGTACACGAGTGAGAGCAGTTAAAATGTAAAGTGCTCCACATCCCCGATTACCCTTGTCTGGACTGGCTGTTAAAAGGGTGTGCATGATCGCGAGGTTATGTTTCATCCACCATTTCAGGGTATGACATTCGTATGATATACGATTTGGATGGAGAGAAAATACTTTCTTGTGCCCAGGGACAATACGTTCCTTGTCTTGTTCCGTTAGCTGAAGTTCTCGCATCCAGAGTTCGTATATCCGTATATAAAAGTTCGTGTGGTTGGAAAGCGTCATCGTTTCGAACCACAAGACATTTACACCATATCCATGTATACGAATTCGTAAAAATACATCAAGTACTTTTTGATTCCATCGTTGTTCAGATGTTAACGTTTGGCTAACATAGAGAAGAGGTAGGGAATGCTTTTGTAGACTTTCGGATAGTCGTTGTAGGCGTGTCAGGACTGTTGCGGGGATTTCTTCTTGAGTGAACGGGTTCAAGAGGGTCTGTTCATACTGCATTAATCCCATTAAGAAACGACTATCAAAGATCCAGAGGCGCTGTCCATCTCTATAACTGAATCGATAGGTGGGCGGGATGGCTGTTACAGGGTCTAGGGTATATATATCCGTGTCATTGCTTGCCAGGGTTGGTGTATAATACCCTAGACCATGGCGTCGAAGAAGAGGGAGCGCCGTGACTCGTCTGAGAAACCGTAGAACCTTCTGTCCAGCAAATCGCTGTGACTTTGTTAGCATAGAGACAGGTTTTGTCCAGATGATTTTATTCTTGCACCGATGATGTACAGAACAAAACTGCCCTTTTGTGCTGAGATGCTCGCATTGTTTACTTGGGTCTTTTTTTGATTTGATATGTATACACTTCTGCATACCTTCTGCTGTGCCGCAAGAAGATTGCCCGGGGGGATATAAGGGGGGAATTTGTTGGGGTGGAAAGGGGTTCCCGAAAGCGCATCATTTGCTGAGCTAGTTCAAAATAAAATGAACGCACTTCGAGGATCGATTGATCCCGGCATTTTCGCTCTGGGAAAAATTGATTCGACGTCACGCCCTTACGAGAAGTCCAGTGCGTAAAATGTCCTCTTCTTCTACCTCCTCCAGTAATATAATGAACGCTTCTACCACCAAGACCTCTAAGAAGGTGAGCAAGAAGACCGATGAGCCTGTGGTTGTTGCCACCCCTGCCCCTGTGGCTCCTACCCCCGTGAAGGCCAAGAAGGCTGTGGCTGCTGCTGCCCCTGTGGCTGCTGCCCCTGTGGCTGTTGCCCCCGTGACTGCCACAGAGGAGGTGGTGGAGGAGGTGCGCCTGGACACTGAGGTGAAGGCTGTGACTACTCGCCTGCTGGCTCTGCGCGAGATGGTGTCTGAGCTTGTGACTGAGTCCAAGCGTCTGGAGAAGAAGTCCACCAAGCTGCAGAAGCTGGCGGACAAGCGCAGGAAGCGCAAGGCCGCCGTGGAGGGCGAGGAGGCCAAGCCTGCCCGTGTGTCTATCTTCCAGATCCCCACTGACATCTCTCCCCAGCTGTGCGCCTTCCTGGGTCGCCCCGCAGGCAGCCAGGAGAGCCGCTCTAACGTCACCAAGTTTGTGACTACCTACGTGAAGGAGCAGAACCTGAAGAACAAGCACGACATCAACCCCGATGCCAAGCTGCGTTCCCTGCTGAACGTGAAGGCTGATGAGAAGCTGACCTACTTCAACCTGCAGAAGTACCTGAACCCTCACTACCTGAAGAAGGCACCTGTGTCCGCATAAGCCTGTGTCTCCGTAAAAATCCCCTAAACTCCTAAATTTACTTATATAGAAATGCCATTCCGACGTAGAAACGTAGACGGCAGGTTTTACACAACTGATTCTGTAGGAAACCGCTATACAGTAGACTCTGCAAGAAACCCCTATACAGTAGGCGCAAAGTATAAGTTTAATAAACCATATGATAAACTCCTTCAGAGTGATATCTTTGGGAACACTAAGGATGAAACTATTCAATTCAAACCTATTCCTGCAAATACTCCTTGTACTATAATAGAAGTTTCCGAGGGTAAAAAAATCAGCTACATTGACTGTAGCTTCTATCTGGGATCTAAGGTATATACTTTATTCATGTTCGATCCCAATGCATTTCTAATTCCCGACACTGCGGGCGGTAGGCGTAGGCGTAGACGTACCCGTCGCATGCGGCGTAGCTTAAAGCGTCGATCTAGTCATAGGTAATGCACGAAAGCCTCCATC
>Ga0114960_10003363_pt1 | contig 12263 bp, 9 predicted proteins | sample C_130625_MF_Meta_FD_92637 | JGI IMG/M metagenome (GOLD analysis project Ga0114960, IMG submission 92637) | Freshwater microbial communities from Lake Croche, Canada to study carbon cycling - C_130625_MF_MetaG | ecosystem: Environmental > Aquatic > Freshwater > Lake | place: Lake Croche, Canada... | reverse complement strand
TTCTTTTTTACCTAATTTGTTCATCAAGGCTAATTTGTTGTCGACCATAATGAGCTCACCGCTACGAATGATGCCGATACGATCGGCCATCTCCTCAGCCTCTTCAATATAGTGGGTTGTGAGAATCACTGTGGTGCCATTATTTTTAAGAATTTTGACAAGGTTCCACATATCTTTTCTGAGGCTGACATCAACCCCTGCTGTGGGTTCATCAAGGAATAGAATTTTGGGTTCATGGGAAAGGGCTTTAGCAATCATAACTCTGCGTTTCATGCCGCCCGACAGCGTCATAATTTTGTTATTTCGTTTATCCCATAAAGAGAGATCTTTCAGAATTTTTTCAATTAGAGCAGGTTCTGGAGCTTTTCCATAAAGACCGCGACTAAATGTCACTGTGTTCCATACAGTTTCAAAAGAGTCAGTAGAGAGTTCTTGCGGAACTAGACCAATCAGTTCCCTAGCTTCTCGGTAGTTCTTAATGATGTCATTACCATCCACCAAAATCTGACCGCTAGTAGGATTTACAATTCCGCAAATAATACTAATGAGAGTTGTTTTTCCTGCGCCATTTTGTCCAAGCAGAGCAAATATCTCTCCTTTGCTAATCTCTAAATTAATACCTTTGAGGGCTTGAAAACCAGATTGATAGGTCTTATAAAGATTGGAAATACTGAGGATAGTGTTCATACAGGCTAATAATATAGAAAACTCAATTATTTGCTGCAAATATTTTTTTATTATTAAGAGTTATTTCTAATCACTCATTGGGTATTCGATAGTAAATTGACGAAGTTACGTATCTATCCAGGTTTGCCAACCATCACCTGTTGCTTTAAAAGTTTCAAGGACATCATGAGAAAGCCTAATCGTTGTTGTAATTTTCTTTGTGGCCTTTTTAGGGTATCGAACTCTGAGCTTTTTTTGTAATAATAAGTGTAATGAGGGTATTTTGGCTATTAAAAGTACAAATACCTCCTTGGGATTACTCAAGTTTTTCAATTAACTGCCGTTTAACAAAATAAGACTGTGTTTTTATTTTATTGGGAGTTAACGGTTATGAAAAATCACGAAAGTTTTTCGCAGATTCTGTCCTCCTATGAATCTTATGGTTCCTCATCTAAAACTCAGAGTAAAGCCGATGATCATTTCATTGAAGATACGCCTAGCGTTGAAGTACAAATTTCGAATCACGCAAAGTTATTATCTTTCATCTCGCTAGACACACAGCCTAAGGCTTCGGGTAATCCACAGAATTCATCAAGTATTCACTCTGCCAAGGAAGCATTTATCAAGCTAAATAGATTACTATCTGTCTTGCATTGATCTAAGTCATCGCTAATTAGTTTGTATCTTTAAATTCAGTGTTCATTATTTTTTAAATTTGAGCGCGCCATATTTGATAAGAATATTTAAGTTCTAAGGTGTTTCTTTAATATTGTTCTCAATCACGAACTTTCCCCAAAGGGCAATTTGCTTGCCGATGAAGTCGTGCAGCGCTTCTGGACTACTTGCAACAATTTCAATACCTTGGGTTTTAAATTTTGCTGCTACTGCTGGTGTTTTTAGAGTCTTCGTAATAGCCTGATTCATCGCGTTGATAATCGCTGGTGGTGTTTTTCCAGGAGCAAGCACTGCCCACCACGTTGGCGCATTAAAGCCAGGGTAACCACTTTCAGCAATGGTGGGAACAGTAGGCAAGCCTGCAGATTTTTTAGCTGTTGTAATGACGAGGGGAATAACATTGCCATTATCAATATGTTGTTTGACAAAATATTCCGAAGGCATTGCGAGTTGTATTTGACCCCCTAAAGCATCCTGCATTAAAGGAGCGCCACCACGGTAGGGGACATGAACCCAATCAAAGCCCTCCGTTTTAGCTAAACGAGCCATAGCTAAATGGCCAAGGCTACCAATACCGATAGAACCATAATTAAATTGTTTCCCACTTCTAGAAAGTTCTACTAACTGTTTAAAACTGGTAATACCAGAGGTTTTGCTAGCAATTAAGACATACGGTGATGTTCCAATGAGGCTCACTGGAGCAATATCTTTAATAGTGTCGTAAGGGAGCTTATCTTTTAGACTAGGATTGACGCCATGTGTATCAATAACCACTGCGAACGTATAACCATCTGGATCGGACCTTGCCATCGCAGCTGTGCCGATCACCCCAGAGGCACCACTAATATTTTCTACGACAACGTTTTGTTTTAATTCCGCTTGTAATGCAGGAGCTAAAATCCGAGCCACTTGATCGACAGAGCCACCAGCCGGGAAGACCACAATCAAGCGAATAGGTTTTTGAGTAGGCCAACTTCCAACACCTGATGATTGAGCTTGCGCAAAGCCGCTGAGCCAAAGTAAGCAAAAGCCTACAGTTAAAAAGAACAGATTATTTTTTGAAAGTTGTCTCATCACGATCCTTTATGTCCTTCAGTATTAAGATTCACCCCGCTAATACGAACAATTTGTTATGACTTTATCCATCTTACCCCTGAATAGTCATTTAACGACAGTCTTTTATGAATGATGCGACTTAATTGATATAGATCAATATGTCAATTAATGGATTGCTGAAAATACACATTGCTGTAAAAGGATAAAACCAACTTAAGTTAGGACTTTCCCTAGTTTGGACTTCATAACCATCCATTATTTATCTATATCAAACCTGAATTGATTACACTTTCATGACTTATATATCTAATTGAGAACATTAAAGAGATGACGATGAAAGAATATCGGCTAAAAATCGATAAAACGGCTAAACCTTTATTAATCGTTGATTACACTTTTTCAGGCGATCGATATCTTGATCTAATGAAATCTACTACTTTACCTAGCTTGATTCAAAATTCGAAGGTGAAGACTGAATTTGATTTGGCAATGGCCTGGAGTGATTTTGTTCGAAAATATTTGGAAAAAACTAAATCTATTGCATCAACGCCATTATGTTGGGAAGGTCATTATGACCAACTAGGTAGAGTGATGCTCGAATTAATGCGATTAAGTAGGGATAAGCGGGAGATGATAGAAAAAGATGCTGTTTATGAGATGATTCCCGACCTTGAAGAAATTCCTTTCGTTAGCAAACCTTCACGCCTAGAAGATAAGATGTTTTGTCGTATTTGGTTATCATTAATTCGGCATCCAGCCTTTATTGAAATGGAAATAGATGAAAAGGAGGCGATAGCATTTCAATATTGGCAAAATCTGTTCACTCTAGCATTAGGAAAAACCAATAGCGAACTCCTGCAACAGGCTGCTTAGATTTTCTTGGTAATTACGATGAAAAAAGCGCTCAGATTTGAGCGCTTTTTTTACTTCAGACTTCATTGCCCAATGTTCTATCTAGGCACCGTACAAGAATTTTGGTAACCAAAGCGTCATGCCAGGCCAGATATACATAAAAATCATACATAAAATCACAATCAACATATAAGGCATCATGCCAGCAAAAATCTGATTAAGGGTAACGCCAGGTGGTGATACCCCTTTCAGATAGAAGGCCGACATAGCCACAGGTGGCGACAAGAAGGCGGCTTGTAAGTTGACAAATACCAAGGTGGCCCATAAGAGAGGATCGATCTGGAAGTGTGCCAATAAAGGCAAGAAGATCGGAACAAAAATGACAATAATTTCGGTCCATTCTAAAGGCCATCCAAGGAAGAAAATAATTGCCTGCGATAGTAAGAGGAACTGAATTGGCGTCAGGTCTAACATGAGCACCCATTTTTCGATGATGGATTGGCCACCAAGAATAGTAAAGACAGCAGAGAAGAGTGCTGACCCGACAAACAACCAACACACCATTGAGGTAGTTTTAGCCGTTAAAAATACAGCCTGCTTTGTCCGATCAAAGTCTAAAGTACCCGCCTGAAAAGCCAGAATGAAAGCGCCTAATGCACCCACCGCCGCAGATTCAGTAGCAGTTGTGATTCCTAGCAAAATCACTGCCAATACTAATACTGTCAGAATGCCTAAAGGCAGCACCGACTCTATCAGTAATTTAAGAATCTCAAACTGATCCTCATCTAACCTCATGTAATAGTAAATAAGTAACAGAAGTAATAGTACCGAGCTTAGCCCAAAATAGAGCTTGAAGTTTTCGGGAGGGCCTACAGCAGCTTCTGGTTCTGTGGCTCCAGAAGTTGCATCCCCGGCCGCAGCATCAAGCGCAACCAGAGGTTCATCTTCTTCAGCCTCTTTAGATTGACTATTGTTTGTGGTTGCATCTAGGGAGAGAAGACCTGTTTCAGCAGGTTCCATCTTATCGGCAGTTTTCGCTTTTACAATCTGAGTAACCACTGGCACATTCAGCGCATCTTTTTCAGCCTGTTGATGGATGATCACATACCACCACACACCCCATAAAGTAGCGACGACAAGAATGAGTGGCGTAAGAACGGCAAATACATTTTTGACAATCCTCCCAAATGATAGCCGTGCTTCAATCGGTGCATTTAATAACTTTGCTGGAAAAAACAGAGCCTTAAAAGAGGCTATCAACATATTATGTGAATAGTGATTACGTAAAAAACTGAGTGACGGGGGAATGGGAACTTGCTGCTGCTCTATTGGTAGTTTGGGCGCAACTTTAGGGTTAATCATGGCCCAACCAATGATATAAACCAAATATAAAAAGGCGAGGAAGAAGCCTGGAACCATTGCGGCCGCATAAAGCTTAACAACTGATTGGCCAGCAACAGCGGCGTATACAATAATCATGACCGACGGTGGAATCAATATACCGAGCGTGCCTCCAGCCGTAATCACACCTGCAGCAAGGCGAGTATCGTAGCCCGCGTTAAGCATGGGCCTGAGTGCAATCACACCCATGAGCACTACAACGGCACCCACAAGGCCGCTTGCAATACCCCAAAAAGTACAGACAATTAAAGTGGCTACTGCTAATGAGGCAGGTACCCGACGAAATGCGAGCTGAATACTGTAGAACATCTTATCAACTAATGCCCCTCGCTCCATGACATAGCCCATTAATACAAACAAGGGAATGGAAAGCAGAACATCGTTAGTCATACCACCAAAAGTTCTTTGCACCATCAGAGTAAAGACTTTATTCGCCACCCAACTTTCTGAAGGGTCATAAAAAGCTACAAAACCAAACATCATACCCAGGCCCATCAGGGTAAAAGCAGTCGGAAAGCCCATCATGATGACAACTATAATCAGAACCAGCATACTCAAGCCAAGAATTGGATCACTCATGATTTCTCTCTTTATTTTTGACCAATACGATGATGTGCTGCCTCATCGATGGTTTTAGCATTTTTCATTGCGAGTTGACGAGATTCTTCATCAACGTGAGTTGAGGCAGCCAATTGCTGTTCAACCACATCGATTTCTTCGGCATCTTTTAAGCGTGCAGGCCATTCACCAGTTCGGAGGCAGACGATACAGCGCAAAATTTCTACGAAACCTTGCAGTAACACAAATGCGCCTGCAATTGGAATGATAGTTTTGAAGGGGTAAAGGGGTGGACCATTCGCAATTTGTGTGGTGTGCTCACCAATCCGCCATGATTCACTAGCATAGGTATAGCCAGCATAGACTAAGGCAGTGATGCCAGGCAGGAAAAAAGTGATATATAAAAGCAAATCAAGGGATGCTTGTGTCCTTGGCTTCATTGAACCATATAAGAAGTCGCCACGAACATGGCCATTTTGTGCCAAGGTATAGGCTCCACACAACATAAAAAGCGTGCCGTAGGCCATCACAGAAAGTTCACCAATCCATGCTGATGGGGAGTTCAAGGCATATCGCCTAAATACATCTATACAAACCATGAGCATTAAAACAATAATCAGCCACGATGCGGCCTTACCAACATACGTACTAATTTCATCTACCGTTAGCATGAACTTTTCCATCTCAAATTCCCCTAAAACAATTCTCTACTTCTCTATGTAACTATAAAAAACCGGACGGGGTAACCATCCGGTTTTGATAGCAATCAAGTTCATTTATAAAAACTTATTAGCCTTTTGGGAAATAATGATCGTAGGCAATTTTGAAGTCAACATCTGTAAGAAGATGCCAGCGAACCGCACGTTGAGCAAAGGCTTTCTGCGAATCAAGTACTTTTTTGAACATTGGGATTTCAGCAGACTTCTTCGCAATAATCTTATCCCAAGCTTTTAACTGGGCTACTAAAATTGACTTAGGCGTGGCATAAAACTTCACTTTATCTTTAGTCTGCAACTCAACAAAGTCTTTGGAGTACCGATCAATCGCTTTCCATGACATATCTGCAGAAGCTGCCTGGGTTGCAATTGAAAGAATCGACTGTAAATCAGCTGGTAAGGAGTCATACTTCTTTTTATTAAAAAGAATTTCAAATTGCTCGCAGCTTTGGTGAAAGCTTTGCAACATATTAATTTTAGAAACGTCAGGGAAGCCTAAGAGGCGATCCGAAGAAGCATTATTAAATTCAGCGGCATCGAGTAGACCACGATCCATTGCAGGAATAATATCGCCACCAGGAAGCGCTTGAACTGATGCACCCATGTCAGTAAAGATTTCAATAGAAAGGCCCACAGTACGATACTTTAAGCCCTTCAAATCCTCTACTTTTGCAATTGGCTTTTTAAACCAGCCCAGAGGTTGGGTTGGCATTGGGCCATAAGGAAATGACACAACATCTAACTTCAAGCCACTGTAAATCTCATTAAGCAACTGTTGGCCGCCACCATATTGATTCCAAGACAACAGAGTATTAGCATCCATTCCAAATGCTGGACCTGATCCCCATAAGGCTAGTGCCGCACTTTTGCCGTACCAATAGGCCAAAACGCCGTGGCCACCGTCAAGCGTGCCACTAGATACTGCATCTAAGAGATCAAAAGCTTTGACAACAGAACCAGCAGGAAGAACTTCAATTTTAAGACGACCGCCAGACATCGCATTTACTTTGGCCGCGTAGTCATTGGCATATTCATGGAAGATATCTTTGGTTGGCCAAGTCGACTGAAAGCGCAAAGTAACTGTTTGCGCATTAGAGATCATCGGAAAGCCCATTGCAACTGCACCAGCGCTACCAACAGCAGCACCTTTTAAAAATTTACGACGTGGAACTTGATCTTTGTTATCTGACATTTATATCTCCAATTAGTAATTTATTTTTAATGGGTAATAATAAAATCGATAGAACAATTAATCTTAGCTTACTACAAGCTATTTTTATTTAAGGGTTTACCCTTTACCAGCATCTACAGGGCACTAAATCTGAGGGCCTCATGTATGAGTTTTAGACTTATTTAACCATGGGTTAATTATTGATAACAAATCGTCCATCGTAAAAGGTTTGGGCATGAAATCACTCATGCCCGCCTTTAAGCAATCTACTTGTTCCTGCTGGAGTACGCCGGCACTAAGTCCAATAATTGGAAGATGCTTAAATTTGTCCATGCTGCGAATCATTTTTGTAGCTTCGATACCATCCATGTGAGGCATTTGAACATCCATCAAGATGATATCAACAGAGTCTTTTAATAAAAGATCTAGGCACTCTAAACCATTGCGGGCTTGATAAATATTGGCATGAACCATTTGCAGCATTTGCGAGACGATTTGAAGATTGATCTCATTATCTTCGACAATTAAAATATTTACACCCTTAAAATCTTGAGAACTTGCAGTGGCATGCGCATCGCTCACAAGTTCAATGGCATTTTCAGGAGGATGAATAAGCTTTTGATCCAAAAATTCCAAATTCAGATGAAAGCTAAAGCTAGAGCCCTCACCAAGCTTGCTCTGCATTTGAAGTCTTGAATTCATTAGAAGTAATATTTCTTGAGAAATGGAAAGACCTAAACCAGTCCCACCAAACTTTCGCGAAGTTCGCGCATCTAATTGCTCAAATGGGTTGAGAACCCTCGCGAAATCCTCTATAGAAATACCGATACCTGTATCTATAACACTGATGTTGAAATCAGCATATTGATGATGAATACCATTTAATTGAGTTTTAATTGTTATGGATCCCGCATTCGTAAATTTAATTGCATTACCAACTAAATTAAAAAGAACCTGCTGAATATTTTTTATATCACCGATGAGTTGATGCGGTATTTTTTTATCTAAATCTAAAATGAGATCAATATTTTTGAGTTGACAACTCGAGTGGAAGAGATTTTTGACCTCCTCTAGTAATTGATATAAATCAAAGGGCTCATTTACAATGGTGACCTTATTGGCTTCGATTTTAGAAAATTCTAAAATTTGATTAAGGATCACCAAAAGCGCATTGGAAGAAACTGAAATTGTTTCAAGATATTTTTTTACATCCTCAGTCAAGTTTTGCTGTAAGGCAAGCGAACTTGTCCCAATGATGCCGTTTAAAGGCGTTCGTATTTCATGGGACATGGTTGCTAAGAACTGCGATTTAGCTAGATTAGCTGCTTCAGCTCTCAATTTTGCATTAGATAATTCATTATTTGTATTAATAAAATCAGAAACGTCGTAATTGACGCCAATCATTCGTGTTGGAATTTTCTCAGAGTCGCAAAGAACCACAGCTTGGCCAGCAAGAGTTCTTATAGCGCCATTTTTGTGAATAACTCTAAACTCAACATCGTAATCTTTTTTCCCTTCGAGGGCTAAATTCACTGCTTGGATCGCCATATCTCGATCATCTGGATGAATAGCTTCTTCCCAGTCATGAATTAGGCTCGCAAAGGAATTTTCCTCAATATCATACAAAGCAAATTGTTGTATATCCCAGCTCAACGTATTGTTTATCAGATCGTAATCCCAAACGCCCATCTTGGCTGAATTTAAGGCTAAACTCAAGCGATTATTAAGGAGCTTAATTTGGGCAGTTTGCGATTGAGCAAGAAGATCAGCTGCTTCTTTTATATGCGTTCTAGAAAGTATTAATAGAAAGCCAAGCAAAGAAATAAAGCCGCCAACAAGAAACGCAATCCATGCAGGTAAATACATGAATTTAAATTGTGTGCTTTTCGGTTGAAATTTTAAAATCCATGATACTTGGTTATCAAACGAAATTGTGCGTGTTTGATTCAGTAAAGTTTGATTGCCGCGCACTGTATATTTAGTATTTTCATACAGTAAGTTCTCTTTATTAAGAGATGTATTATTGGTCGAATAAACGCGTAATTTAATAGATTCTTCAAAGTCATTGTTAAATAACCCTTCCATTAATTTTTCCACTCGAAATGGCGAAGCAACGAAGCCTTTAATAGCCTCACGTCGTTGCGCAACTGTATCGATTGGCATATTATTATGATAAATGGGCGCAAATAAAATAAAGCCAGCTTGTTTGTCGTTATTATTTTTATCTTTAAGGAGCTCGATTTTGTCTGTCAGTGCAATTGCTCCCGAAGCGATTGCTAAATCTTGCGCTTTTTGCCTGATGGGATTTGAGTAGGTATCATAGCCAATCGCGCGGTCATTGGTGGTATTTGAAGATTCTAAGTAAATCACTGGCGTATAGAGGGCGCGGGTACCGCTTGGAAAAATAGTGATGTTGGGATAATCTTTTTTAAACGTACTTAAGTTTTCTGGGCGCACAACCAAGTTATAGGTAATGCCATGTATTCCTGGAGTAAATTTTTCAACCTGCAGTTCTTTAATGAATAGTTTGAATTCATTGGCATTTATCTTATCTGTTGATTTAATTTTAGCTGCAACACTCAGCACAACCTGGGCATGAACGTTGAAACGCTCTTTGATTTTTATCGTGAGTTGATCACATATTAATGAAAACTTAGTAGATTCATCATCATCTATTTTTAGTTTGATGGCAAATGCAACTGTGAGACTTAAAGCTATTCCAAGCAAGAGAGTGAGCCATGCAGGATAGGATTTTTTATCGAAAATAATTGGTTTATATATTTTCACTAGTGGACTGTAACACCATAACTAGCAAAAAAGGATAAATAAAAAAAATTATCTGGTTGGGGCTCTACTTAATTCATTATTGCCACTCACGAGCGTTTGTAACATTTGCATGAACTGAACATGTTGTGACTCTGGTAGTGGAGCCAGAATGCGATTTTGTGCTGCAATCACTAATGGAGAGACTTCATTAAATAAATCTAGTCCAGCATTTGTTAGTGTTAATAAATGGACACGGCGATCATGATTAGAAGGATTTCTTTGCACGAGATTTCTAGATTGAAGACGATCGATGACGCCACCGATGGTTGAAGCATCAAGACCGATAGTCTTCGCGAGTGTCTTTTGGTCCATGTTCGGTTTTTTTGCCAGAGCACCAATCGTTGCGTATTGGATTGGCGTTATTCCAAAAGCTTGGGTTTCTTGCAGAAAAATCGCCACAGCAATTTGTTGAAGCCTTCTCATGTAATGCCCAGGGAGCATATCAAACGAGATGGGAGGTGGGCTGGTTTTTGACATGAATTTGAATAACTTTGTAATCCTCTTTTTAGTATTATACTGTAATTAATAAGCACACTTACTACTTTAGGTAAACTCAAGGAATATTTATGACTCAATTTTCTCACTCACTCCCGGTCATCGTTGCCGGTGGAGGCATTGGTGGGCTGGCAGCAGCTTTGGCGTTAACGCGACAGGGTTTTCGTGTCAAGGTTTTAGAAAAATCTCTCGAGCTTGGCGAAATAGGCGCCGGTGTTCAGTTTGGCCCCAATGCTTTTGCGGCACTTGATGCTCTTGGAGTTGGTGAAAAAGCAAGAGCGCGCTCAGTGTATACCGATGATATGGTGATGCATGACTGTATTGATGAAAGTACGATTGGTCGGATTGAGACTGGAAAGGAATTTTTAGAGTATTTTGGTAATCCTTATGCCGTTTGTCACCGAGCAGATGTGCATAAGTCTTTGCTTGAGGGCGCTCTCGAAACCGACCGTATTGAAGTGTTAACGGGGACTGAAGTGGTTCGGGTTGAACAAGATGATCAAGGTGTCACCGTATTTGATCAGCATGGACAAGGGCACCTCGGTTTAGCCTTGATTGGTGCTGATGGCGTCAAATCAGCTATACGTGAGCAATTTGTAGGTGATGAGGCGCGTGTTTCAGGACATGTGGTGTACCGTGCAGTTGTTGATAAAACAGATTTTCCATCAAACTTGGCCTGGAATTCAGCAAGCATTTGGGTGGGGCCCAATCATCACCTGGTTCACTATCCACTGCGGGGTGGAAAGCAGTTTAATGTTGTAGTTACCTTTCATAGCCGTGAAAAAGAAGAGTGGAGCGTCACAGAAGGAAGTAAGGAAGAAGTTGAAGGCTATTTCCAAGGCATATCACCTAAAGCTAGACAGTTAATCCATTTACCAAAAGTATGGAAGCGATGGGCAACGGTCGATCGTGAGCCGATCGGTCAATGGAGTTTTGGTCGTGTTACCTTGCTTGGTGATGCTGCGCATGTCACATTGCAATATTTAGCACAAGGTGCTTGTATGGCCATTGAAGATGCTGTTACATTAGGTGAGGCACTAAAAGAGTGCGACACGATTAGCAATTTTGATTTTGAAAAGGCCTTCGATTTATATCAGCATTCGCGAATTACGAGAACTGCCAGAATTGTTTTATCCTCGAGAGAGATGGGACGTATTTATCACGCCCAAGGGGTAGAGCGCTTAGTACGAAATGATTTGTGGAAAAATAAGACACAAGCAGAATTTTATCGGTCTATAGAGTGGCTTTATGGCTGGACTGTTAAAAATTGTCTTGTGAAATAAAAATCAATAGTTTGAGGAGGAGATAAATAATGACTGAACTTGGAAGATTAGAAGACTTGCCGCAGGAATATCGGGATGCATTAACTAAATTAAATCTCGTGCCCTTATGGCCAAGCTTACGAGGTGTCATGCCGGCGAATAAACCACGTCCACATACAGCGCCTACGATGTGGAAATACGCTGATATCAAACCACTCCTTTTGCAAGCCGGTGATCTAACACCAATTGAAAAAGCAGAACGACGGGTGTTGGTATTAGCCAATCCCGGACATACCTTAGAAAAAATGCAGGCCAGTCCAGCGATGTATTTAGGGATGCAGTTGTTACTACCTGGCGAATGGGCGGCGTCACATCGACATACACCCAATGCAATCCGAATGATTGTTGAAGGAGAGGGAGCTTACACCACCGTTGAAGGTGAAAAGTGTTACATGAGTCGAGGGGACTTAATTTTGACGCCAACGGGTTTGTGGCATGAGCATGGCCATGACGGTAAAGACCCAGTTGTATGGTTAGATGTTTTAGATTTGCCGCTGGCATACTATTTAGAAGTTTCGTATCACA
>Ga0114960_10003360_pt1 | contig 12266 bp, 13 predicted proteins | sample C_130625_MF_Meta_FD_92637 | JGI IMG/M metagenome (GOLD analysis project Ga0114960, IMG submission 92637) | Freshwater microbial communities from Lake Croche, Canada to study carbon cycling - C_130625_MF_MetaG | ecosystem: Environmental > Aquatic > Freshwater > Lake | place: Lake Croche, Canada... | reverse complement strand
GACACCGTCGACTAGCTTCACAAGAAGCCGCCCTTAAGTATTTCTTACTGGGCGCGTTCTCTTCTGCGTTCTTCCTGTTCGGTTCGGCTTATCTATATGGCTATGCCGGTACCGTAAGTTTTGCTGGAATTCATGCAGCCGTAGTTGGTGGCACCGGAAACGATGTGATTCTCTTGCTTGGCATTGCTTTCGTGGCAATTGGCCTACTATTTAAAGTTGGCGCCGTACCTTTCCATGCTTGGTCACCTGATGTTTATCAAGGTTCACCAACACCGATTACTGGATTCATGGCAGCTGCAACCAAGATTGCTGCATTCGGTGCGATGTTGCGTCTCTTCTACACCGTTTTAGCTGAAGCACAGTGGCAATGGCGACCTTTCTTTATGGTCATTGCAATTATCACCATGATTTTTGGTTCACTAGTGGCGATTTCACAACGCGATGTAAAGCGCATGCTCGCTTACTCCTCAATTGCGCACGCCGGTTTCTTGCTAACTGGTGTGATTGCGCTAAATAAAGCTGGCCTCGAAGCCTCAATTTATTATTTATTTGCTTACGGTGTTGCCACAGTTGGCGCCTTTGGAATAGTAACTTTAGTGCGTGACTCAAGTGGTGAAGTAAGCGATCTCAATCGTTGGGCAGGCCTAGGAAAGCGCTCACCTTGGGTCGCATCAGCATTTGCCTTCTTCTTACTTGCATTCGCTGGCATTCCATTAACTTCAGGATTCATTGGAAAGTTCGCAATATTCTCTGCGGCATACGAAAGTGGCGCAACTGCAGTTTTAATCGTAGGCGTGCTTTCAAGTGCAATCGCAGCATTTTTCTACATTCGCGTAATAGTTCTTATGTTCTTCACTGATGCAACTGAAGATGGCACAAGTGTGGTAATTCCATCGATCCTTACTCGAATAACTATTTTCATTTCCTTGGTTGTTACCGTAGCCCTGGGTGTTTTCCCAGCGCCACTTCTAGACTTCATTAAGCCACTCGCAATCTTTATTCGCTAATGGCAACTTTAGGGATTCCAAATCTCTCAACTGAACTTGAGGTCGCTCTCTCTGCCGGAATGGCTGAAGTCGAAGATTTATTGCGTAATCAGATCGAGGGAAACTATCCATTAGTTGTTGAAACGAGCCGTCATTTAGTTACTGCTGGTGGCAAGCGATTACGACCACTTTTGACGCTGATAACCTCACATTTTGGTGATCCACACAAGCGCGGAATTCTTGAAGCAGCCGTTGTCTGCGAGCTAACTCATTTGGCAACGCTTTATCATGACGATGTAATGGACGAAGCCCCTCTTCGCCGTGGAGTCGAAAGCGCCAACAATCGCTGGGGAAATACCATCGCAATTCTGACTGGTGATTATTTGTTCGCCAAAGCATCTCATCTCTTAGCTGATTTGGGGCCAGAAGCTGTTCGTTTGCAAGCTCGCACATTTGAACGCTTGGTCATCGGCCAAATTATGGAAACCCAAGGCCCACAAAAAGGTGAAGATCCACTAGTGCATTATCTTCAAGTCATTGCCGATAAAACTGGTTCGCTTATTGCCACCTCGGCTCGATTTGGTGCAATGACTTCTGGTGCTTCAGCTGAAGTTATTGAGACTGTTACTAAGTTTGGCGAAAAAATTGGGGTAGCTTTTCAATTGGCCGATGATGTAATTGATATTACGAGTGATTCAAAAGAGTCAGGCAAAACACCGGGCACTGATTTACTCGAAGGCGTGCCAACGCTAGTAACTTTAAATGTAATGAAATCAACTGATAAAGCTGATCGTGATTTACAGAAATTACTCGCTAAGCCAATTACTGATAAGAAAGTTGTTGCCCAAGTATTAAAAGAGTTACGCAACCATAAGGCTTTGGATCAATCACGTTTACAGCTAATGCAAGTAGCTCGTGATGCACGCGCTACTCTTGGTCCATTGCCGGTTAATGACGCAACTGGTGCGTTATTTTCGTTATGCGACGCTGTTGTCGACCGTACGGCTTGATCTAACAAGATCTGTTGCGAGAACAACTAAAGCTAGCCAAATAAATAAAAACCCTGTCCAACGCGCAGTTGGCATTGCCTCGTGACGCACCCAAACTCCAATTGAGAATTGCAGCGTTGGGGTAATGAACTGCAGCAATCCAATGATTGTGTAGGGCAAGCGATTACCAGCACCATTAAATAGCAGTAGCGGTATAGCAGTTACTACACCAGAGCCGATGAGCAGCAGAGTTAAACCTGGGCCATGCCCGAAGTGACCATTGCCTTGTGAGCTGATCCAGATCAGATAAGTTAAATAAAACGGAGCGGAAATCGCGGTTTCAATGCCTAAACCTTCGAGTGCGCCTAGGCCTAACTGTTTCTTAATGAATCCGTAGGTGCCCCATGAAAGCGCAAGAGCAAGTGCCACCCAAGGCAGGCGGCCGTAATCAATCGTTAAAACTAAAACGCCAAGGGCAGCAATTGAAACTGACACCCACTGCAGTTTTCGCATTTTCTCTTTCAACAATATGATGCCAATTGCAATCATAATAATTGGGTTAATGTAATAACCAAGTGAGGCTTCAACTACGTGCCCATTATTAGTTGCCCAGATATAAACAATCCAGTTAACTGAGATCAGGGCAGTGGCGGCAACCAACTTGATGAAAACTCGTGGTCGTTTCATTGTTGCAATTGCTGGCTTGATTGCTTTGGTAGCAGTTAGCGCAATTACGCAAAACACTAATGACCAGACTGCGCGGTTGCCAACAATCTCAAAGGCACCAGATGGTTCAAGCAGCGGCCAATAAAGTGGAAACAAACCCCAAAGTACGTAGGCCGAAACTCCGAAAATTAAGCCAGTCTTAGTATTTTTCAATTAACGGAAATTCGTAAATTGAACTGCGAATTCAAAGCCACCATTTTTTACAAGTTCCATAGTTTCTTGAAGATCATCACGGCTCTTAGATGTAGCACGAAGTTCATCGCCTTGAATCTGAGTCTTAACTGACTTAGGACCTTCATCGCGAATTAACTTGGCAATCTTCTTGGCATTTTCAGTTGAGATGCCTTCTTTAAGCGGGCAAGCTATTTTGTAAATCTTGCCACTAAGTTGTGGGGGAGCAGGATCTAAATGCTTTAGTGAAACTCCACGCTTAATCATCTTGTCTTTAACCACGTCTAGCACAGCTTTAGCGCGCTCTTCAGTATCGGCTTCGATTGAGATCTTTTCGCCTTCAAGTTCGATCTTCGAACCGGTGTTCTTAAAGTCAAAGCGGGTATCGATCTCGCGGATCGCCTGGTTAATGGCGTTATCGAGTTCCATGCGATCGATCTTTGAAGTGATATCAAAACTTGCATCAGCCATTGTCGTGAGCCCTTTCGAAGCAGTTTTCAGGCGGTAATTGAGCCTACTTGCCTAAGGTATCCTTTCCCCTCGTAGTATCCATAATTTGCCGCAGTACTTGTTCGACCTTGGCGGGTTGCCCGAGCGGCCAATGGGAGGGGACTGTAAATCCCCCGGCTCTGCCTTCGAAGGTTCAAATCCTTCACCCGCCACCAGCATTTTCCGTATGGAATTGTTTCTTAGGTTCCCAATTTTACTCGCACCGGCTGACATATTTCCAGCCCCTCTCGGGAAATGCATACCTTGTGCATACCTTTATTGGACAGAGGCTTGATATCCAAAGATGCCCAAGTAAACTTGAGAAATGTTCTGTACTGCTTGTGGCAATAAAGCATCAATGGACTGGAAACATTGTCCTAACTGCGGTGCTTCAATCGCAAATGCTCCAGTTTCGGAAGCTGCCAGCCTCAAGCCAAAGGTAATTGACTCCCAAGATGATGAATTGGAATCGAAGGATTTGGGTCAGCAAAAAGTAAATAAAGCTCAGATACAAATTACCCTCGGTGTCGTTGCAATAACCTTAATCGCATTTGCTGCCTATATTAATTTCCAAGGTTCACAAATCGCAAAGATTACAAATACGGATACAACTGGCTCTATGTCGAGTACTTCAACTAATGCTGGAAACTTGATTCCAGATATAAAAGGGCTGTACCGAGACGACTGGTCTGCATGTGCTCCTGGATTAACAGAGGGAACAGTGACTTGTTACATTGGATACACCTTGGAGAATGTTGGTTCAGAAATTCAAAGCATTTCAGGCGCTCTTTTTTACGGAGTAATAGATGGTCATATTTTCGCAGCCGACGATGTAATGGCACAAGATGGCACCTATCCGATGATTACGAAGGACTTTAACCCTGGCTATAAAGGGAAAGGGCAGATAAGTTTTACAGTACCAAGTGGCGCGATGATTGAAAAAGTCTTTATTTCAAGTTCCAAGTCGATTACAGATGCTTTCACGACTTTTAGTGTGAATCTCAAAGCCGTTGCATGATGTGTATCAGTAGATTGTTTAATAGACCTAAGGCCTTATTCTATTTTGGGAGAGAAATATGAAGCACTGCACTGAATGTGGCTCAGTATTGGAGCCAAATTGGGATTTTTGCAAATCTTGCGGTCATGCGGTTTTGAAGTCTGAGGCAATAAAATCAGTTAGCACAACTATTTCAGATTTCAAAGACAGTTCCTCATCGAAGGGAAGTGGCGGTCTGAGAAAGATTAGCTTTGTTGTGTTCCCAATTTTGGCTATTGGATTGCTGGGAATCGTATTAGCAAGCAAAATCGGCGGAGCTGCTCATTATTCAACTTTTCAGCAACTACAGAGTGCACTAGTCAAGAATAATATTTGCAAAAGCTTTGAGCCTGCAGCCCGTAAAGATGAAAAGGGTTTGCTTGTTTTTTGTGAAACAAATAAGAAGTTTCCCGATGGGAGCGGTTATGCAAGGTTTTGGGTTAACTTTAATTCAGATATTCAGATTCCAGTAAAGGATTGGAAACCAACTGCAGTCTTTTATAACAAGATACCTCAAAGTAATAGGCTAAAAGTTTCCATTGCACCAGATATATTCCCAACTATTGTGGGAGAAAATTGGATTATGTATGACCCCGTTGGTAGTGGTGTTTCTGGAGAGTTTAGCTTTACAAAAAATGATTTAGAATCTTATGCAAAGGCTCTTGGTGGTCAGTACTTGAGAGGAAAGTACGTTCCATAATTAATTTCTATTTAGTGAGGCCTGTCAACAAAAATTTTTTGAAAATAGATGACGAAAAGAATTAAGCCAAGGAAACCATGTAGCAGATCCTCAAGCTTGTCTATAAAAGTAACTGGAATCAGCGACTCATCTTTTGCGAGTAAACCCTTTACTGATTTGTATTTCATGCACTCTACTCTCCTTGGATATACCCAAGGGTAAACTATGGTTTAACGCTATTCAATATCTAGGTTTTATCTACCCAAAATTTTCCCAACGCCTTTTTCTTGCCAGAGCTCCAGGATTTGCTTCGTTACATTGACCATAGTTTCGCGTGAGCGTTCATCAACAGTTGAATAAGCACATGTCTGAACTAGGTCGCAGCTCCAGGTGGTTATTCCTGCGTTAAAAACTGCAGCACCTGAAGGCGTAGTGAACCAGATGGTCTGGGCCACTGGTTCAGGTCTGATCAAAGCGCCAGGACCAGGATCGGGTCCGTATTGCATCAAACCTGAAAATAGAATTTTCACATCAGGCGGTGAAGCAAGTGTTTTAACCGTAGCGTCAACTTCGCTATCTGGTGATATTCCTTCGATGCTTGCGTCAATCGGAATATGAAGCCAACTTGGGATATTAACTGCTTTTACACTTCCAAAAACATGCACACCGCTAGTAAGGGCTCCGGTCAACAAAGTCGGTGGCATATTTAAACGCTCATCCTCAAATTTAATTGATATTTCCCGCAGATCTCGAACGGGATCTTCAGTTGGTAAACGGTAAATAATTACTCTGCGATTCTGACCTATCTTGGATTCAGTCATTCGAACCTGCCAGATACCGGTATTGCCACCCAAAATCGCAAGATTAATTTTTGAATTTCGAGCTGCGATTAGCGTATCAAAAATTCGTCGAGTGAAATATTCAGCGTGTCCACCTAAGACTATTCCGTTGTAGCTATGAGAAATAGATGGCCAGGAATTTAGGTCTAAGTCAGAATATTGATCAGTATTGATGCCCTGCTTTTCTAAGAATTGAACAAGCGAAATAGCATCTCGATGAATACTAGATCCGCCACTACCCATAATTGGTCGATCAAATGAAACAACCCGACTGCGATCTTCCCTGCGTTCTGTCTTTGTGGTTCCTCTTCCAAAATAGGCCGACCAGTCGCCAAAAGAGTTATACGTGTTCCAAGTTATAAAGGAGTGCATAACCATCAACTTTGAACTACCTAATGGACTATGCAATACAAATGGTGCGACATTTTCAATGGTTCCATCTATCGAATGAGTAACAAATAAATAAAAACCAGGAACCCACGTTTTATCAATTCTCACGCGTAGCGTAATTGGCCATTTAGTTTCAACCATACGAGCCGCAGTTCTAGGGTAATTAATTGGCAGTTCTTTTAAGGTGATCGGACCTGAGTTCCACACCTGCCGAGCACCTGACCCTTGATACCAACCAATACGCAGGGCCTCGAAACTACGAGGGCCGGGTTTGAAGTTTTTCGCCTTAGTGTCATAGAGGGATGCATGAATATCGATGGTGTCGCCACAACCACCAGAGGTCTTATTTAGCCAGAGTGCGCTTCCCTTAATGCTTTCTAAATTTAAATTTTTCCAATCCTTAACTTTATAAGCGATTCCGACTTTGGCATTTTCACTTGCAACCCAGTTAGAAGAAAGCTTTGTGCACTCTGAATTTGAATATTTCGAAACATCTTGTGGCATAACTGTTGCAAGTGATTGTTCAAAAGTTTGCATTGGCTGGCTTGGAATATCAGGATAAGTCGTTACTGTAGGCAAGTTATAAGAATTATCTACAGCTCCATAAGTTGGTGAAATTGTCACAAAGATAAGAAAGAAAGCCAATACTGCCGTGAGGTAACGCTTTGCAGTATTGGCAAACATTTCGAAAGTTTAACTCAAAGCCAAATTAGCACCTGGCCTATGAGCGTAGTGACACTGCACACTAGTTCGAGTTATGCTTAAATTTCTTTAGTTTGCGCACATTACCTTTGAATTGGATTTGCTGCGTATTCCGCAGCCAAGACTTGGCTGAGAACAGTCGCACCTTGATCCCAGGTAATTCCATAAACCTGCTTGAAAGCTGTTTCCCAGGTTTCGCCATTTGAACCAAGAGCATAAAGAGCTAGCGTTGCTCGTGAACCACCAATGGCTATCAAAGTCTCAACGGCTGCATAACCAATTGAATAGGCAAGTGGGTAATTAACATTTTCAGGTGAAGCTTTTTGAGAATCCATCAGAAATGACTTAAAGCCTTCGGCGGTTGTAGGAACTTTCGCATTAGGGCCTGGATTGCGAACAATATTCCCTTGACGCGCACCTAAATAATCTGAATATTTTTCAATGAAAGACGGTATTCCAATTGCGTTTGCCTGACCTTCACTAAACCACCAAGGAGTAGCTTCATGCATAGCATCTGCCGAGGTATTTTGATTCTCCTTTAACTCAGAATGCGAGAACTGAATAATCTGATAATTGTGAACTGCTTCATGATTTACTTGCGTCATCGGCCCAACGTTTTTTAGAGCATCTGTCCAATAACCACCGCTTTGCACGCCGTAATATGTACCGCCTGCATCGCTATTGTTGCCACGAAGATCCCAAGCCATTCCGCCGCCGCATTCTACTGCGATTTGTCCGTTCATTTCGCAGCCAGCCGAACTTTGTCTCTTAATGAAATCTATTTGCGCAATGCCGCCTTTTAATCCCATGGTTTGGAAGAGCGTTAACGCATCATTCTGTGCCCACTGTAAATCTTTAGCGTTATAAACAATTCCATAATAGTTTGAAACATGGGTAAATCCAGCGAAGAGTTTGTTTAGTCGATTTAGCCCATTTGTAATTGCAGATAACGAAGCATCAGTGTTTGGTCCTATATGAATAGTTGTAGGCACGTTTACTGCAGAATTTGTGGCAATCTCATCTTGCACATTTTGCCAAGCAACTTGCGGAATCTGCGCATAATTAGTGACTGCATTTGCAAAGGTAATGGATCCGGTTTGTGCAGCCGGCAGAGTTAACGGAACCGGGGCAGGCGGCAGCGGAACTGGAATTTTGAATTCTTCCGAAGCAGCACGACCTTGAGCATCACGTGCGCCACCGAAATTTATCTCACCAGAATATAACCAGCGATAAGTTGTTCCAGGATCCATGTAGAAAGTCGCATAAGCCATCGAATTTCGCTGTCCAAGTGATGGATCAGTACACATCTTTGATGCCTTGTAACCCGATTCAATAAATTTTACCGGCAACCACTTTCCATCGACTAGTGCTTGAATTTCAAATGAAGCTTTCGCAGGATTTGAGCACGCATCTTTTGAAGTAAGACTTTTAACCGTAGTTTGATCGTTGGCTTTGTAATAAATAATTGCTGGAGTCGGTGTCGGTGTCGGTGTCGGAGTCGGTGTCGGTGTCGGAGTCGGTGTCGGTGTCGGTGTCGGTGTCGGTGTCGGTGTCGGAGTCGGTGTCGGAGTTGGTGTCGGAGTTGGCGTCGGAGTCGGTGTCGGAGTTGGTGTCGGAGTTGGCGTCGGAGTCGGTGTCGGAGTGACAATTGGAGCTGGCGCTACAACTTTCACGCCTTTATTCCAAACTAATTTCTTTCCTGATTTAACACACGTGTACTTCAGGCCATTACTAGTTAGCGTCGCTCCCGCTTTTGAGCAAGCTGCACCTGCCTTAGGTGCAGCAGCGCTAGCTACTCCGCTCAACATACCGAGCAGAAGAATTGGTGACAAAACAACAGCAATGGTTTTTTTCATGAGATAAATGATGTCGTGGTGCATATACATAAACGAGGGAAATTAGGTTAAATGCATATGAATTAAAGTGATATCAATTCGATATGCCCTAATTGAGAAGATTCTGTTCAATTAATAAGTAGGCTCGCGATATGAAGCAACAGAGCACCCAAGATATTCAAAAACGCACGATTAAAGTCTTGGCAATCACCCAAGTTTTAAGCGGGGTAGGAGTTGCCGGAACAGTTGCAGCCGGGTCGCTATTGGTAGCTTCAATTTCAAACTCAGAGACCTTGGCCGGCTTATCGCAAACAACTTCTGTACTTGGCGCGGCAGCAATGGCAATTCCACTTTCGAAATTAACTCAACGTGGTGGTCGCAGGCTAGGACTTTCAGTTGGCTACACAGTTGGTTTGATTGGCGCAGCGCTTGTGATCTTTGGGGGATCACAACGAATTTTAATCGCGATGCTCTTTGGAACTTTCATGGTTGGCGCAGCATCCGCATCTGGTTATCAAGCTAGATTCGCCGCAACTGATTTAGCAGAGGATGCGAATAGATCTCGCCAACTTTCCTACGTTGTATGGGGTTCGACAATTGGTGCTGTAACTGGGCCAAACTTAATGGGGCCATCGGGTGCGTTAGCTGAAGCTTTGGGATTACCAAAATTAGTTGGGCCATACATTTTGGCGCTAGTTGCCTTAGGTCTGGGAACTTTAGTTATTCGATTATTTCTAAAACCTGATCCTTATTTGACTGCGGCAAATTTACTTTCCAAAACTGAAGAAAAGCAGGATCTGTTATCAGCTCGTAAAACTTTAAAGTTGATTCGGCAGAATCCAAAGGCTCTCTTTGCAATAGCTGCGATTGCAATTGGTCATGTGGCGATGGTTTCAGTAATGGTTATGACCCCAGTTCATATGGCACATGTAGATGTGACGCTGACGGTTATTGGTCTGGTGATCAGCATTCACATTGTTGGTATGTATGCCTTTTCGCCGATAGTTGGCGGTTTGAGCGATCGCATGGGTCGTCGTTGGGTGATTCAAATCGGAGTACTAATTCTGCTTGCCTCTTGTGCAGTGGCCGGCTTTGCTGATGCACATAATTCAGTTCAACTTGGCTTCGGACTATTTCTACTTGGCCTAGGTTGGTCTTGCACTTTAATCGCCGGCTCGGCGCTTTTATCCGAATCTGTCGAAACCGAGATTCGTCCATCTTCGCAAGGGGCAAGTGATTTAATGATGAATTTGATGGGTGCCGGTGGCGGCACAATGGCTGGAGTAATTATTGGTGTTCTGGGTTACGGCTGGCTCTGCTTATTTGTAGCAGTTCCAATTCTGATTCTCGGAATCTGGTCTTTTAAAGTATCTTAAGGATAGGAATCTAAGGAGCGCAAAATGTGTAGCAAAGTAATTTGTAGGAAATGCAATAAACCAACTTGGTCTGGATGTGGCGAGCATATTGAAGAAGCGCTAGTTGGCGTTGCCCTAGAAGATCGTTGTAGCTGCAATAACTAAGCACGTCAGCGTGCCATTGCAGTTGGGTTAGGCTTGGCTCATGACTTCAGTAACTCCTTTTCTTTGGTTTGATAAAGATGCACTTCCAGCAGCCGAGTTTTATACCTCGCTCATTCCAAACTCTGAGATTAAAGATGTAAATCGCAGTCCAGTAAGCGGCGATGTCTTCTCGATTACTTTCACTGTGGCTGGTCGCGATTTCTTTGCGCTAAATGGCGGACCACATTTCGAACTCACGCCAGCTATTTCGCTTTTTGTAGAATGCGCGGATCAAGCAGAAGTAGATAAGTACTGGGATGCATTTATCGAAGCAGGCGGAGAGCCAAGTAATTGTGGTTGGCTAAAAGATAAGTGGGGGCTTTCCTGGCAGATCATTCCTAAACGTTTGGGTGAAATGCTTTCAAATCCAGATCCAGTCAAAGCAAAAGCCGCGATGGATGCGATGTTGCAGATGAAAAAGATTATTGTTGCCGAACTTGATGCTGCGGTAGGGGAGTAATTAAATGAAAGCTATTCAGATTACTAAATTCGGTGGCCCAGAAGTTATGGAATATCTGGATATCGCTGATCCGATTGCGAAAGAGAACGAAGAGTTAATTACAGTAACCGCAATCGGAATCAATTATGCCGATACTCATCAAACTGAAAATAGTTATTTATCAAAGCAAGAATTACCGCTGGTTCCAGGCATTGAAGTAGTCGGAACAACCACCAGTGGTCGCCGAGTTTTGGCGCCAGCTGGTGCTGGGGGATACGCCCAACTGGTTGCGGTAAATCAACGCGCAATGATTGATATTCCTGAAGGTGTTTCAGATCAGCAAGCTCTTTGCATGTTGGTTCAAGGCAGCACTGCTTGGCACATTTTAAAAACTGTGGGTCATGTAAAAGCTGGTGAGAGTGTCGTTGTTCATGCTGCAGCAGGTGGCGTTGGAACAATCGCAATTCAACTTGCCAAACTATGGGGCGCAAAAGTTATTGCGGTAACTTCGTCGCCAGAAAAAGCAGCCCTTGCGAAAAAACTTGGTGCTGATGTAACCATCGATGCCACCGTCGAGGATTTAGCAGCTGCAATGTTGGCAGCTAATGACGGCAAACCAGTTGATTTGATTCTTGAAATGGTAGGCGGCAAAACTTTTGATGCTAGCTTGGCAGTGTTAGCGCCATTTGGTCGGCTAATTGAATATGGAATGGCTTCACGCACGCCACCTTCATCAATAAATCCAGCCGTATTAATGGGTGGTAGTAAAACAATTACTGGTTTCTGGCTCTCGCATTGCTTCGGCAAAAAAGAGATGATGAATGATGTAATTAATGAACTATTCCAGTTAGTTATTGCCGGAAAATTGCATCCGGTAATCGGTGCCACCTTCCCGCTATCCAAAGCAGGCGATGCCCATCGGGCAATGCTCGCTCGCGAAACCACGGGTAAGATTGCGCTAGATCCCGCTCTTTAAGTTGCTATATATAAGGTGTAAAGCACCATTTTTCGATTTACCGTTTAAGCCTGTACGCTCAGGGACTGATCAACGCCCCCCTAGCTCAGTCGGTAGAGCGTTTCCATGGTAAGGAAAAGGTCACCGGTTCGATTCCGGTGGGGGGCTCGAAAGTGTTTTACCGTTCACATATCCCTGGCGGGATAGCTCAGCTTGGTAGAGCAAGCGGCTCATAATCGCTGTGTCGTGGGTTCAAATCCCGCTCCCGCTACTAGTTCGACCGTTTTACAAGGTTAAATCAAGCGTGAATTTCGCGCATTGAGCAGGCTCAGGTAACCTAGCCCTCTCAATTACTATCAAAGTACTAAGTAAGTACATCTATGAAGGAGCATCACCATGGCAAGTAAGAGCGCGGACGTTCGTCCAAAGATCACCATGGCATGCGTAGATTGCAAAGAGCGTAATTACATT
>Ga0114960_10003359_pt1 | contig 12269 bp, 12 predicted proteins | sample C_130625_MF_Meta_FD_92637 | JGI IMG/M metagenome (GOLD analysis project Ga0114960, IMG submission 92637) | Freshwater microbial communities from Lake Croche, Canada to study carbon cycling - C_130625_MF_MetaG | ecosystem: Environmental > Aquatic > Freshwater > Lake | place: Lake Croche, Canada... | reverse complement strand
CGTTGTAGTTAACTTTACCCCTAAATCTTCTCCCAAAGAAGCGCCAGAGTTTTATGCAAATTTAGCTGAAATATTTGACGAAGAAGTATTAGAAGGTTTAGCACAAGAGTATTTAGATTTAATTGACGTGGACAAAGAGTCACGCAAACAACGAGATAAACAGTACGAAGAAGGTCTTCGTCGCACTGGACTCGGCAAGGACGCGCCCGGAGGAGCCACGTTCGACGGAGCTTCCAAAGTCGTCCACCCTATTATGGCTGAGGCATGTGTTGATTTCGCTGCGTCATCCTCCAAAGAATTATTGCCACCCGACGGTATTGTTAAATCAAATATCAAAGGTCAAGCTGATAGGCTTAAAGAAGAAACAGCCTCACGCAAGGTTGATTTTCTTAACTGGCAGCTATCTGAACAAGTTCCTGAGTACCGTGATGAGATGGAGCAATTGCTCACTCAGTTACCGCTAGGTGGATCACAGTTCCTCAAATGGCGTTTTGATTCAGAGCAAAAGCGTCCTACATGCGAATGGGTTGCAATTGATAATATTTTGCTACCATACGCAACGACTAACTTTTACACATCTCCCCGTGTAACCGAAGTTCAAGACATTACAGAAGATACGTTTTTGCAACGCGTTGAGGCTGGTATGTACTGTGACATTGACAGCACATATACATCTGACGCACCCTTAAACGAACAAACTCGCAGCCAAGAGGCTAACGATAAAATTGAAGGTAAAGAAAACCCATCCAAAAATATTGATGGATTGCGTCGTATTTATGAAATTACTTGTTACATCCGCCTTGATGAGGACGCCGAAACAGAGGGACGCCGCGCCCCGTATATCCTTACTATTGATGAGACAACAAGCAGGGTAGTTGGCCTATACCGTAACTGGGAGTGTAATGATGAGAAGCTCGAGAAGCTCGACTGGTACGTCGAGTTTAAATTTATTCCTTGGCGTGGAGCGTACGCTATTGGATTGCCTCACCTCATTGGTGGCCTTTCTGCTGCTCTTACCGGTGCTCTTCGTGCTCTTCTTGACGCTGCTCATATTAACAACAGCCAGACATTACTTAAACTCAAAGGCGGTCGAATTGGTGGACAGTCTGACAGGATCGAGCCGACGCAGGTAGTTGAGATTGAAGGCGCCCCTGGAGTAGACGACGTACGTAAGTTGGCTATGCCAATGCCGTTTAACCAGCCATCCAGCGTACTGTTTAGTCTTTTAGGTTGGTTAACAGACGCGGCCAAGGGAGTTGTCAGCACAGCCGAAGAAAAAATTGGCGAGGCAAACAACAATATGCCGGTTGGTACAGCCCAGGCATTAATTGAGCAGGGTGCTAAAGTATTCTCCAGCATTCATGCCCGTATGCACAGAAGCCAAGCTAAGTCATTGGCAATTATTTCCCGCCTAAATCATTGGTATTTAGACGAGATGGACAACCAGTCCGGCACTGAAATTCAAGTGCGTGACTTTGCATCAAACTCAGATATCCGTCCAGTATCCGATCCTAACATTTTTTCAGAAACGCAACGTGTTGCACAAAACCAAGCCCTCTTACAGATGGCTACATCAGCACCTCCAGGAATGTTTGACATTCGTGCGGTCTATCGTCGCGTTCTTGGTCAACTTAAAGTTCCGTCTATTGACGAGGTATTGCCTAACCCAATGGGAGCAAAAGAGTCTAACCCTGCGCTAGAGAACGTCTCTATGACTATGGGAAGACCGGCAGCTGCGTACCCAGACCAGGACCATATCTCTCATATAAAGATTCACCTAGCCTATGCCCAAGATCCAGCATACGGTGCAAACCCAGTCATTGGCCCATCATTCTCTCCTAACGCCCTAGAACATATTAAGCAACACTTAACGTTGCACTATCTGCAGTCTATGCGTTCCTATGTTGCGCAGGCTCAAGGCGGAAGAGATACTTTAGAGCTACACCAAGAGAAACCACTAGATCTAGAGGCACAACAGGCCCTGGCAATAGCGGCCCAAATGGTTACTCAAGACTCTCAGCAAGACATGGCACCGTATATCCAGCAAATTCAAGAGTTGGCCCAAAAAGTTCAACAGGCACAACAGGCCCAGCAACAAAACATTGCTGCGAATGATCCAACGGCCCAAGTTATTCTTAAAACTCAAATGGCTGAGACAGAGCGTAAAGCCGCTGAATCAAAAGCCAAACTTGAGCAGTCTGCCTCCAAGGACAAGATGGAGTACGAGCTTGATATTGCCAACTTGCAGCGTCAGGTTGCTGAGCTCAAGGCTAAATATGAGACACAGACAAGACTTGACGCCAATAAGAGCGCAACACAAATTGCCTTGGCGGACATTAATAATTCATCACGTGAGCGTGTGGCACAAATTGCAGCCCAAATGGGTCTAACCCAAGACCAAATAGCAATGATGCACGAGCATGATATGACAGCGCTAGAAGCAACGAATGCGGCAGAACAAGACCTACGTCAACATGGTTTGGAAGTAGAAAGAAGCCAGATGTCTGACCAAGCGGCTCAAGTACAGCAGCAAATTGCGGCGCAACAACAAGCCCGTCAGACCGGTCTTGACCATGCAGCAACTATGCAACAAAACGATCAGCAGCACCAACAAACATTACAACAAATGGCGGCAACACCGCAACCAACTCCCCCACAAGGACAATAAAATGGCAAAAAACCCACAAGACGGCGGCGAATTAGGCTTTCGTAAAACTTACAAAATGACCGGCACACCAGGCAACGCAGGCGGCCCAGGCGACAAAAAAGTAGATTCCGGCGCATCTGGATCTAAGCGTTCTAATAACGCCGTAAAAGGCAAACCATCTCGTTCAAGCACAGTTGGACCAGACAAAAATCTAAAAGATGTTAAAACTGGTAACTTTTATTAATATTTGGGGCGGAATTTTTAGCTCTTTTGCATTAGTATTAGTATGAAAGACTTTATTTCTGATATTATCTCGCGAACGCAAGATGAACAGGCAAAATTGGCGGAAACCCTCACCGCTGGCAGTAATGTCAATTCCTTTAATGACTACCAACGTTTAGTTGGCAGACATGAAGGGTTTCAGGCTGTATTGAACATTATTAATGAAATTTTGAGGGAAGACGAAGACGACCTGTAAAGGTCATAGGGAGCACTGAACAGTGTTTGATTTAAAAAAGAACGAAGAACCAGATACAAGATCAGAAGAAGAATGTTTTCCAGAAATTGATCATGGTATTGAAGTAGCTGGAGACCGTGTTTTAGTACAACTAAGACGCGAAAAGTCAACCAGTAAAGGCGGTATCATCCTAGTGGATGAAACCAGACAGACGTTACGTTTCAACGAGACTGTTGCCAAGGTTAGCCAAATTGGACCCTTAGCATATAAGTCACCAGAAGACTTAACCCCCTGGATCGAAGGTCCTTGGTGTAAAGTTGGTGATTTAGTTCGTACCATTAAATACGGTGGCGATCGTTTTGTAGTGCAACCAGATGATGAGGGCGCCCCAGTGGTGTTCATTACCATCCAGGCACGTGAAATCATTTCTCGCATTAAGAATTTTGAATATGCGCAGAAAATGAAGGCGTTTGTAGACTAACTTTTGTATAAAAGAGAAAATTATGGCAGATAAAGAAAAAGATGTTCCTATTAAGGAACAAGAAGACGGCTCAGTTCTAGCCAAAGTTCAAGCCCCTGAGGGATTTGATGATGAACACGAAGATGGGGACCAGGCAGTAGCGGCCTCTGATGAAGACAGTTCGGACGAACAAGATGATGATCATAATGATGATCAAGACAACGACGAAACTGAAGATGAGCGTGAGAAAATCCGCGAAGCTAGACGTGAAGAGCGCAGACTCAAAAAAGAGTTAGCCAAACAGCGTGAGGCATCATCTAAACACAAGATTAGCGCACTTGAAAAACGTAACGAAGAATTAGCCCGTCGCTTGGCCGCAGTAGAGAATACAGCATCATCGTATCAGTTTGCACAGATTGACAAGGCAGTGGAAGATGAAGCCACCCGCGTTGAGTATGCAAAAATGAAGATGTTGCAAGCTGCCCAAGAAGGTGACGCAGTTGCTCAAATGGATTACCTGGAGCAATTGACAGAGGCAAAACAACGTTTACAGCAAGTGCAACATTATAAAAAGCAACAGCTCGAGGCAGCTAAAAGCCCAAAGCAAAACGTGCCAAATGAAATGGCTGCAGAAGTGCAACGTAATGCTGAGCGTTGGTTAAAGAAAAACTCTTGGTTTGATACACAAGCCAGAGATACAGATAGTAGAATTGCCAAGGTTATTGATCAAGAACTCGCTGCCGACGGATGGGATCCAAGTGATTCCGAGTATTGGGATGAGTTAGACAGTCGATTATCTGCACGTCTGCCACACCGCTATACAGCAAAAGGTGGCAATAGTAGGCGCTCCGCTGGCCCAACAGCCTCAAGCAGAGTAGCAAACACAACCAGCGCCAAGCCAGGCACAATCACACTAAGCCGTGAGCGTGTTCAGGCAATCAAAGACGCTGGTGCATGGGACGATGTAGACAAACGAAACAAAATGATCCGCGCATACGCATCGTATGACCGCGCTAATAAAGGATAATTAAAATGGCAAACACAAGAATCAAACGCGACTTAGATGACCGCTTAGCGGAAAAGGCGCAAGAAGTAATCAGCGATCGCTCCAAAGGAGATGAAAGCGATAAAGCACGCAGAGAACGGTTGGATGCGTTCAGAGACAAATGGGCAAATAGTGCGTTGCCAGAGGTACCCCCAGGATCAATCCCGGGTTACCATTTTTGTTGGTTATCGACAACTAACACTTACGACAGTATCGACAAACGCGTAGCGTTGGGTTATGAACCAGTTAAAGCCTCAGAATTAGGAAAAGGCTTTGAAGGACTAGGTAAAATGAGCTCGGGCAAGTTTGAAGGCTGTATATCTTGTAACGAGATGATTCTTTTTAAGTTACCAGAAGACATTTACCAAGAAGTAATGAAAATGTTGCATCTCGATGATCCTATCGAGCATCAACGTAATATCACCGCTAACGTGCGTGATACTGCCCAAAGTAATAAGGGCGGTCGTTCAGTTTTGGAAGGTGGCTTATTGGAAATGGAAAAAGAAGCGAGCAAAGCGATTAATAAAAATATTCGTTTTTCATAACAAACTTTTAATCAAAGGAAAAAAATGTCCACAACATTAAAACCCTTTGGCATGAAGCCTGCGTACCACCCAAGTGGATTAGACCGCGCTGTACCGTTTAACGGAACAAACAGCTTTGTCACTGGTACCCCTAGCTTCTCTGCAGCTTACACTTTGAGCACTGGCCAAGCATTTTACCAGTATCAACCTGTAGGCCTCGATGCCTCTGGAAATTTAACTATTGCTTCAACAACCGGTACTGGCGGTGCAACTGCAACTTTAGTATACGGCGTATTTGATGGTGTCGAGTACACCAACTCTGACGGCCGTCGCTCTGTTTCTAAGTACGCCACAAAAGCTACTCTTGATGCCTCTACACAAATCATATTTTGGATTTTCCAAGATCCGTCAATTGTGTACGAAATTCAAGCAGCTGGTTCTATTGCATCCACCAAAATTGGTGCGCAATTTAACTTCTCAGCGACCACTGGCTACACAACTGCTGATGGTGTTAGCATCGGTGTAGGCGGCGCTGGTTTCTCCACAACTGCACTAAACCCAACAGCTGTAGCTTCTGCTGCTCAAGGTCAAGTTCGTGTTGTAGGCCTGGGACGTGAAGTAGCATACCCAACTGGCGAATTAAATGCCTGGGGTGATACTAACACGATTGTTCAAGTACAAATCGCTAATAACAGCTTTGTTGCTGCTAAAGCGGCTCCCTAATTAACTAACGAAAGGAAATAGCAATGGCGACCCCAATGCGCAGTACAGACTTTCGTGCGGTAGTCGAGCCGATTATCAACGAAGTCTTTGATGGTGTATATGAGCAACGTGCTGATGAATGGAAAGGCTTTGTTGAGCAGATCCAAGGCATCCCACGTAACTATCACGAAGAAGTAATGCTGTTCGGTATGAACGCAGCTCCTGCAATGCCTGACGGCACTCCAGTTAGCTACGATCAAGGCGGTACACTGTACATCACTCGTTTTATCTACCAAATCTATGGCTTAGCTTATGCTATGACCAAAGTTTTGATGGAAGACGGCGATCACATCCGTATCGGCAGCACATTTGCAAAACACTTGGCCTCATCTATGATTGAGACAAAAGAAACATTATGTGCTAACCTATTGAACTTTGCGTTTACCGCTGGTTATATTGGTGGTGACGGTGTTGTTTTAAACAGCAACGCACACCCAATTGCTAATGGTCAAACATACAGCAACGTTTTAAGCACAGCAGCCTCATTGTCACAAACTTCAGTTGAGCAGATGCTCATTCAGATTCGTTCAGCCATTGACAACAATGGTAAGCGTATCCGTTTGAAAGCTGAGCAATTGATTGTTCCACCAGCACTCGAGTTCCAAGCAGAAGTAATTCTGAAGTCGGTTCTCCGTTCTGGTACAGCTGACAACGATTTGAACCCAATCAAGTCAACAGGTATGTTGCCAAAAGGCACACACGTTGTTACTCGTTTGAGCTCATCTAAGGCTTGGTGGGTACAGACTGATGCAGAAAACGGCTTAATGCTCGTAATGCGTCGTCCAATGGAGAAATCGATGGAGGGAGATTTTGAGACTGACTCCATGCGTTATAAAGCCACTGAGCGCTACGCGACCGGATGGCACGATGCACGTAACCTTTATGGTACAGCTGGTCTCTAAGCACTAAAAATCAAAAAATATATTTTGAACCCCAGCCCAAAAAGCTGGGGTTTTTTGCATTAGTATATGTATGGCAAGAGATAAAGAAAACCAAAAAAAGTTACAAAAAGAATGGTACGAGCGCAACAAAGCGCTAACCATTGAACGATCACGTCTTTGGGCTTTAACCAACCCAGAAAAAAGACAAGCAATTCATCGTAAAAACAGAGAAAAAGATTTAGAAAACCATAACGCTAGAAATCGTGAATGGAACAAAAATAACAAACCAGTAAAAGCTGCTTTGGAAGGCAAACGTCGTTCTGCACAAATTCAACGCACCCCAATTTGGGACCCCAACGCACACCTCATTATTGCCAAATATCAACTAGCCGCTATGTTTACCCAGGCATCTGGCACCCCCCACCACGTAGACCATATTATTCCACTTCAAGGCCGTAAAGTATCAGGCTTGCATGTCTTTTCTAACCTTAGAGTCATCCCTGGCTCAGACAACGTCAAAAAATCCAACAAATTCCCTATCTAGGGCGGTTTTTTGGTTTTGTTTGCATTAGTATATGTAGGAAGATAAATCCCATTCTGACCGCCGACACTTCCCGGTGAGACGACTTAGAGACAGCTTGGGATACCCACTAAGATAAGGAAACACCCTAAATGTCATCTACATTTACAACCCCCCTCCGCGTATTTAAGCGCAACAACCCAACTAACGACGGCACAATCGCCCCAGATAACACTGGCGCAGCGCAAGTCGCTCAACAGCAGTACCTCCTCCCGTCCATTTCTGCCACAACATCCGGCGCTACCGTATTGACAACAGCTGACGTAGGCCAGACCAATACCAGCCTATTTGTTGTCCCAGCTGGCTCAATTATTAACCACGTTTTCTTTTTCCAGACAACAGCCCCATCAGCCCTAACCGGCGGTGTTATTACTGTAAGCGTTGGCGGTGTTGACGTTGGTACAATTACCCCAACAACAACTGGTGGTCGTATTGGTATATCTTTCACTAATACTGCCGCAGCAGCCGCTGCATTAGCAAACGTAGGCACAGCAGACGCAACCCTTGTATTTACACAGGCAACTATTAGCGCAATCACCGGCACAATCGCTGGCACATTTGATGTTCAGTATACTGCACGTAACCCTGACGGTTCTATTAATGCTTATGGTTCTGGCTACACTAACTCTTAATTAGGGGATTTAATCATGGGTAGACCAGTCAGAGTAACAGTATCTAGCCAGTCTAGCTCTGCTGTTATCCCCCTTAGTGTAAACGCAGATCCTTTTAACGTCGGAATTGGCTGCAGCATAAGTTCCGGAGCATCTTTAACATATACAGTACAACACACATTTGATGACGTGTATTCGCCTACATTTAGTGCTAGTACTGCAAACTGGTTTTCTAACGCTACGGTTGTGGCGCAAACCACCAGTAAAGATGGTAACTACGCATTCCCAGTAACCGCAGTTCGGCTTACTGTGACGGCGTACACCTCCGGCAGTGTGACAATGACGGTAATTCAGGCAGGATATTAAAATGAATAAACAAGACATAGACAAGGCCTTTGGTGCGTTAAATAACGCCCAAAGAACCTTGGACCCAATCATAACAGCATTGAGTCAAGCCAACGAAGTGTTATCTGTTCTTAGCAACGCAACAGTATTACAAGACACGCTTTTAACAGATACGGCAATATTAAAAGTCAAGTTTGACGAGTTAACAAATAAAATTGTTGATCTCGAAGCACAGACCCAAACTGCAAACGAAGAAGTTGCGCAGGCAAAAAGTCAAGGACAAAAAGATATTGCTGAGGCAAAAAGCCAAGCTAAAGAGCAAGTTGCTCAAATCTTGGCATCTATTGCCACTCAAACCAAAGACGCACAGGCTGCGTTTGCAGAAAAACAAGCTGATTTAGCTAACAAGACAACACAGCTACAGTCTGAGCTTGATGCAAGCACAGCGGCATTAGTAGCACAAAAAACAGATTTAGAAACACAAATTGCAACATTACAGAAAAAACTGGACGCTATTACTGCGCAAGCTAAAAAGTTTGCTGATGCTCTAGGGGGGTAACCCGTGAGCGTTAGCCAAGTAAGTTATGTAAACCAGACGCTTATCTCGACTGACAATAGTATTGATATTGTACTGGATAGCGTCGGGAATACAGACTTAACAGTATCTGGCAGCGGTAATAACTCTCCAATTAATCCGGTTTTTACTTATACCTCTGGATTATTGACCAGTGTTGCATATAGTGGTGGACAGACTAAAACACTAACATATACGGGCGGCGTTTTGACACAATTGGATTTTTACAATTTAGTTAACACCATCCGCAAAACGTTTAACTACACTGGTGGTGTGTTGACCTCAATTACGCAGGTGACGCTCTAAATGGCATTCGCACTAGGAACATCCGCCGGAGCAGGAACAATTACCGTTGCTCAAGGTAGCGCAGTTGTTACCGGAGTGGGTACGTCTTTTGCATCCACAGACATCGGAAAAATTATTGTTGTAGGTTCTCAATGGGGTATTATTGGTACTTTTGTTAGTACTACATCCGTTGCATTTACTACACCTTTTGCTACGGCAGTTACAGCATCGGCATATCAAATAAGTGCAAGGATACCCATAATTACCCAATCGGGTACAGATACTAGTTTAGCTGGTTTAACAGGTGTTCCGGGTGTGACAACAAGCCCTTCAGTAACCGCAGGTATTTGGACAATCACCAGTGCATCGCTTGTTGTTACTGGTACTTTAACAATTAATAGGCTATTTAATAGACTTAGATTTTTAAACCCCAACTCCCTTCTTACTGCTTCAACAACCCAGTCAGTTTTTTCAATTAGCGGAACATTTAATAATTCCATTTCTCAAACAACTGGCGGTTATTCTTTTCATTCGCCAAATTATTCAATTTTATTTGAAGGTGCGCCAACTGGTTCTAGTACAGTAGGAAACCTTATTGGTACAACTGCCGCTTCTACTTCAGTTTTTGAAGGTAACATTGAGTTTAACTTATCGGCTTCTACATCGCCTCTTACTTTTATTTTAGAGGGGAATACAACAGTTCAATACGGCGCTTTTGTAAACGCCAGCGTAGTAGGCGCAAACGTACAATTTACAACGCAATTAGATGCTTCAACACTTACAATAAATAGCTGGGCGGGCTATGGGTGTGGATTGCGGGTATTGGGTAACACAACAAACATTAATAACTACATTAGCGTAGGTGCTGCAGGTGCAGTTAATAACGCTTCTGGTAACGCAGTTAACAACCCAATTTATGCTGGACTACAAGACTTTGGTAACGCCCCTGCATTTAGAACCGTTAATGCCAGTTTGAAATATTTTCAAATGTTGAATTTTGTTTCTAACAAAAGTTCCGCAGGCCTTGCAACAAATAACATTGGCAGTTCTACTTTAAATTCGCAAATTCTTCTGACAAATTCTTTAGTCGTCACGGCGCAAGATTCTGTTGGTGTTGTGCAGGACATGAAATTGTGGGCAAAAGACTCAAACAACGGAAGTCGTTGTTCTGCAAACTACGGAGCTGGTTTAGGGTTTGAAATTGCTACAACTGGTGATTTAACTTACACAGGAACTACTAGCGCTTCAGGTACTTTTACTTTCCCCTCAATTATTTCTGCTATTTTTTGGCAACCGATCACCGGAAGTTCCACTTTAACTACAGATTGGCGTGGTAACGGAGGCGCATTAAGCCAAAACTTAGTGTTTTACTCTTGTACTTACAAGCATAACCTCGCACAACAAACCCCAGACTTGTACGCATATAATAGCGCAACAGGTTTATACAACACCATTGCAGCTAAAAATGCTACTTATCTTTTGTTAACAGATACGTCAATTACGCAAACTACTATGGCAACTGTAGCGGCTTATACTACATTAGATACAGCGCAGCAGTTCTACGATTATGCTAAATATTATTTGTGGACAAACTTTGCAGGTCAGACTGCAACATACGTCACCCGTGCAAGTAATACAATTACTGCAGGCTCTTACAACGTTATTATTGATGCAACTGCAGCAACACCTTTTGTTTTTGCTGGCTCAACAATTACAGCTAAGTCATCTACCTTCACAGGTAGCTTAACTACATCAGGTGCAGTAACTTTAGCCAATGGCGCAGTCTTTTCTAACAACACAGTCACAGCTAACGTAGCTCAGGCAACACCCACAGATTTAACAGGCGTAACAATTACCGGTAACTTAACTTACAACACTAATACACCAATTACGGTTACATTTACAAATTGCTCAATTTCAGGGACAGTAAGTAACTCAGGAACAGGCGCAGTCACAATCAGCACAAGCAATAGCACAATTGGAACTACAGGTTCAAACGTTACTAAGCGAATTGTTACTTCATTAAATATTAACGGCTTAACAGCTGGCTCACAGATTTATGTGGCTGACGGCTCAGGTACGCAAGTTGCGTATGTTGCGTCTTCATCTACTAGCTACACTTTAGACACCACGGGGCAAACTGGTACTTGGACTTGGAAGGTAGCAAGATATGGATATACAGCGCAGACAGGCACACATTCTCCAGCTGCGGCCATAACTACAACTACAGTAACCTTAGTAGCAGACGCATTTATTACTCAGGCAACTAAGGCTACAGTAGCGGCCTATACATCTTTACCCAATATGGATACGCTGTACGATTACGCAGCTTACTACGAGACAACCAACGCAGGCATACCTTACGCAAGAATTATTACCAAAGCAGGTACATCAGCATCGGCTGGCTCGTACCCCGTAGAGATAGTTAGTAGTGGTTCAGTTTGGACATTTACGGGCAGTTCATTAACATTTAATGCCGGGTCCTCCCTTGCTCCCGGTGCAACTATTACAGGGTCTTTGTTTACGTCTAGTACAGTAACAATACCAACTACCTTTGGTAACACCGCTATTACAGCAAACGTATTACAGATTACCCCGGGCAATTTATCGGGCATGACCATTACGGGCAATCTAACCTACAACACTAACTCAATACTTACTGTAACCATAACCAACAGCACTATTTCAGGCACTATTAGTAATAGCGGCACAGCGCAGGTTAAAGTTATTAAGGCGGGAACTTCGCCGTTCTTCACCGCTGGTACTAATGTAACTGTAGTCGCTGTAGTAACAATCACAACCGCTAATAGCCTTGCTTTGTCTACGTATGTTATTAAAAATGGCTCAGTAGACTTGGGTTGGGTTGTACAAAATACAGCGAGGAGTTTAGAGGTACAACAAGCGGACACGTTTAGTATTTACGCCGTTGCGTATGGGTATCAACCTGTATTGTTTAGCGCAGTAGCTACCGACTCTACTTCATTTAGAACCAGCCTTACACCAGAAACTTACGTAGACACTACGTTAAACACAACGATGAGAGACGCAATTGCAGCCACTATTAATGTGTCTATTGTTGGAAGTAATGTAGTAGGCTT
>Ga0114960_10003358_pt1 | contig 12270 bp, 9 predicted proteins | sample C_130625_MF_Meta_FD_92637 | JGI IMG/M metagenome (GOLD analysis project Ga0114960, IMG submission 92637) | Freshwater microbial communities from Lake Croche, Canada to study carbon cycling - C_130625_MF_MetaG | ecosystem: Environmental > Aquatic > Freshwater > Lake | place: Lake Croche, Canada... | reverse complement strand
CGCCCGCCAGGCGGTCGCCGCCGTGGCTGGCGTGCTTGGGGCGCGGGACAGCGTGACCTGGGACCTGGCCGAAGCGTCCCGGGCCGCCGCCTTCCTGATCACCAGCGCCGAGGGCGCCTCGCTGCATCTGCCAAACCTCCGCACCCGGTTGGCGGAGTTCGAACCGCTGATCCAGGACCGGCTGCTGGCCGGTGCGCTGCTGCCGGCGGCCTGGGTGAACCACGCGCAGAAGGTGCGGGCCAAGGCGCGCGCCAGCATGCACACGCTGCTCGCCGATTGGGACATCCTGCTGGCGCCGGCGACCCCGGTGGTGGCAACGCCGATCGGGCAGGAGACACTGACGCTGGATGGCGAGACGCTGCCGCTGCGCCCATCCATGGGCCTGTTTACCCAGCCGATCAGCGGGATCGGCCTGCCGGTGATCACCGCCCCGGTCCCTGGCGCCGAGGGCGCCTTGCCGATCGGCGTGCAATTGATCGGCAAGCCTTGGACCGAGGCCCTGCTGTTCCGCGCCGCGGCGGCGCTGGAGGCGGCCGGGCTCTGTGCCGCCCCGGTGGCACCGGGCTTCGCCGCCGCTTAGAGCATGCTGCGTTCGCATTCGCTCACGAACCCTGCTCTGCCGCTTATTTGGTCGCGGGATTCAGCGACGTCGGCGATTCCGCCTCAACGCATCCCGCTCTAATACCAACGGTCAAATCCTTCGACCGTTGGTATCACGCCCGCTCTCAGCCCAGCAGGCGCTCGAGTCCGGCGATCAGCGCCGCCGGTTCATAGGGCTTGCCGAGGATCGCGGCGGCGGCGAGTTCGGCGGGCAACCCGGCGGTGCCGGAGCCGGTCGTCACCATGAAGGGGATGCCGCGCCGGATCAGCTCGGACGCCACCGGCAGCGAGTCCTCTCCGGCGAGGTTCCGGTCCAGCACCGCGGCATCGGGCTGTTCCCGGGCGAGGCAGGCGAGCGCCTCGGCCGGCGTCGTCGAGGGGCCGATCACCCGCGCCCCGGCCTCCGCGAGCTGTTCCTCCAGCAGCATGGCGAGCAGTGGCTCGTCCTCCACCACCAATACGCTACGTCCTGTGAGCCCGCCCATCTTGCCCTTTCAGCGGATCGTGCGGCCGGTCTTGGCCGTCTCGATCGCCAGCCAGATCCGCTCCGGCGTCGCTGGCATGTCGATATGCTCGATGCCATGCGCCGAAAGCGCGTCCACCACCGCGTTCATCACCGCAGGCAGCGAGCCAGCGCAGCCGGCCTCACCGCAGCCTTTGGCGCCGAGCGGATTGGTCTTGCACGCGTCCGGCTGGCTGATGAAGCCGAAGCTCGGCACATCGCTGGCGCGCGGCAAGGCGTAGTCCTGGTAGCTGGCGGTCAGCAGCTGCCCCTCCTCGGAATAGGCCACGTGCTCGTAAAGCGCCTGACCGATGCCTTGAACGATACCGCCATGGGCCTGCCCCTGCACCAGCAACGGGTTCACGATCACGCCAAAGTCATTGACCGAGAGATAGCGCACCACCTCGACCGTGCCGGTTTCCGGATCGATCTCCACCTCGCAGATATGGCAGCCATTGGGATAGGCCATCGGCGCCTCGCCGAAGACATGCTGGACATCGAGGGTGCGCGGCAGCTCGGGCGGTGGGTTGTTGGCGGTCCGCAGCCGCGTCGCCAGGTCCATGATGCCGATGCCGCGATCGGTGCCCGCGATCTCGAAGCGGCCGAGGCCGGCGGCGTCGCGGGTGAACTCGATATCGCCGATGCCCGCTTCCAGCATATGCGCCGCGGCAACCCTGCCCTTGTCGATCACCAGCTCCGCTGCCTCGATGATGGCGGCGCCCGAGGCCATCAGGGATTTCGAGCCGCCGGTGCCGCCGCCTGCCACCAGCAGGTCGGAATCGCCTTGGACGAGCCGGATGCTCTCGAACGGCACGCCGAGCGTCTGGTGCAGCACCTGGGCGAAGGGGGTCCAATGGCCCTGGCCGTAATCGAGGGTGCCGGTGATGATGGTGACGGTGCCATCGGCCTCGAAGCGGATCTCGCCTTGTTCCTTCATCGGCGGCGCGGTGCATTCGAGGAAATTGCCGATGCCCCGGCCGCGCAGCTTGCCGTGGCCGGCGCTTTCCGCCTGGCGGGCGGCAAAGCCGTCCCAGTCAGCGGCGGCCAGCGCGGCATCCATCACCGCGCTGAAATCGCCGCTGTCGTAGACCGAGCCTGAGGGCGCGCTGAAGGGGAAGGCATCGGGCGCGATATGGTTCAGCCGGCGCAGTGCGATGGCGCTGTGCCCGGTCTCCGTCGCCGCCTGTTCGAACAGGCGTTCCATGAAGTAGTTGCCCTCCGGCCGGCCGGCGCCGCGATAGGCCGAGACCGGGGTGGTGTTGGTCAGCACGCTTTTGGTGATCACCTCGATCAGCGGCGTGGCGTAGTTCGCCTGGACGTTCTTGACGAAGTTGCCGGTGGCCATCAGCGGCGCGACGGTCGCCAGGTAGGCGCCCATATTGGCGAAGCTGGTCAGGCGAACCGCCAGCACCTTACCCGCCGCGTCGAGCGCCATTTCGGCCTGCACCTCATGGTCGCGGCCGTGCTGGTCGGACTGGAAGGCGCCGGTGCGTTCATCGGTCCATTTCACCGGTCGGCCAAGCAGCTTGGCGGCGTGCAGGACGCAGAGATATTCCGGATAGGCGCTGGCCTTCATGCCGAAGCTGCCGCCGACATTGCCGGTGAGGATGCGCACCTGCCCGGGCGGGACCTGCAGGATGTCCTTGGCCATCTGCGCCTTGAGCCCGAAGACACCCTGGCTGCCGACATGCAGCGTATAGCGGCCGGTCGCGGCTTCGTATTCGCCGATGGCGCTGCGCGGTTCCATCGCGCAGACGACGACGCGGTTATTCCGCAGCGACAGCTTCGTGACATGCGCGGCGGCGGTGAAGGCAGCCGCCACCTTGGCGGCGTCGCCAAACTGGAAATCGAGGCAGACATTGCCTGGGACATGATCATAGAGCTGCGGCGCGCCGGCGGCGGCGGCGGCGGAGGCCTCGGTGACCGCGGGCAGGCTGTCGATGTCGAGGATCACCGCCTCGGCGCCGTCCTTCGCCGCCGACTTGCTCTCGGCGACGACGAAGGCAACCGGGTCGCCGACGAAGCGGACGCGGTCGGCGGCCAGCGAAGGGCGGTCGATATTGTGCATCGGTGAGCCGTCGCGGTTCTTCAGCGGAACGGCGCAGCGCAGATGGCCGTAGCCATGGCCTTCAAGATCGGCCGCGGTGAAGACGCCGACCACGCCGGGGATGGCCTTGGCCGCCGCTGTGTCGATCCCGCGGATCACGCCATGGGCGTAGGGGCTGCGGACCATCACCGCATGCAATTCGCCAGCGAGCGCGATGTCATCCGTATAGCGGCCACGGCCTTGCAGCAGGATCGGGTCTTCCTGCCGGGGGACCGGCTGGCCGATGCCGAATTTCAGGCGGGAGAGATCGTTGAGGTTGGTGTCGGGCATCGGGACCTCGTTCGGTTATTCAGGATTACAGGTGAAATTGCCGCGCCGCTGGTTTTGTCCAGCCCCGGCGCGGCAATGTTTGACAGCGGTCACCGGCTCCCGGAGTGTCCGGGTAAAGGGAGACGGGGTTATGGCATTTCGGCGACGTGGCGGCTTGCTGGCCGTTTCGGCCCTTTTGGCAGGCCAGGCGCGTGCCGACGAGGTCTGGCCGACGCGGCCGATCCGGATGATCGTCCCCTTCGCGCCAGGCGGCGCTTCCGACCTGCTCGGGCGGCTTTTGGCGGAGCGGCTGACGACCATCCTCGGCCAGCCGGTGGTGGTGGAGAACCGGCCGGGCGCCGGGGCGACGCTCGGCGCCGATGTCGTCGCCAAGGCCCGGCCGGATGGCTACACGATCCTCTATGGCACGCCGGGCCCGCAGATTGTGAACCCGAGCCTGATGAAGAGCCTGCCTTATGACGCCACGCGCGACTTCGCGCCGATCATCAGCCTGGTGAGCGCGCCGAACCTGCTGGTGGTGAATCCCACCCTGCCGGTGCGTACGGTGCCGGAGCTGATCGCCCTGGCCAAGGCGCGGCCCGGGCAGTTGACGTTCGGCAGTTCCGGGATCGGCGCGTCTTCGCACCTGGCGGGTGAGCTGTTCAAGCTGAAGGCGGGCATCGATATCACCCATGTACCCTTCCGTGGCAGCGGTCCGGCGATCCAGGAGCTGATCGCCGGGCGGATCTCGTTCCTGATCGACACGCTGCTGCTGTTCACCGAATACCGTGCCACCGGCACGCTGCGGGCGATCGCCGTCGGCACCAAGCAGCCTTCCAGCCTGATGCCCGATCTGCCGACCATTGCCGAGACAATCCCCGGCTTCGATTCCGCCGCCTTCAACTATCTGACCGCGCCTGCCGGCACGCCGCCCGCGGTGGTTGCCAGGCTGAACCGGGAAGTGAATGCGCTGCTGGTCGACCCGGCCTTTCGCAAGCGGCTGGGAGAGCTGGGGCTGGAGCCGATCGGCGGCACGCCGGCCGAGACCGCAAGCTTTATCGCCAGCGAGGCGGCCCGCTGGCGGCAGGTGATCCTGGCGGCGCAGATTCAGGCCGAATAGCGCCACGCGCGGACCTCCCCAAAGCAGCCCGCGGGCCGCGCCTTCCGCCAGGCCCCTCAACCGCCTGCTGCCCGGGGCCGGCCGCGCGCCAGGAAGGCCAGCGCGATCGCCGCGGCGCAGGCCACCGTGTACATCGCGAAGGCGTTGAGATAGCCGATCATCACGGCCTGCCGGGTGATTTCTTTGCTGATCGCGGTCAGCCCCGGCAGCGTGTCGATCGTCCAGCCACCCATGGTTTGCGGGTTCTGCAGCGTCTTGGCCGTCGGCGTGATCATCTCCGTCATCCGGCTGTAGTTCTTGGCGCCGGAGCGCAGGATTTCGCTGACGCTGACCGAGATGAAGAAGGAAGAGCCGATATTGCGCAGCAGATGGAACAGCGACATCGCCTCTGCCCGGTAGCGTGCATCGAGGGTGGCGAAGGTGAGCAGGGTGAGTGGCACCCAGACCACGCCGACCCCGAAGCCCTGCAGCACGCTATTGGCCAGCAGCTCATTCGCACCGACATTGAGATCGAGGCTCATGAGCCACAACCCCTGGGCGACCAGGACCCCGAAGCCGAGCGCGAGGCCGATGCGCGGGTCCCAGCGGCCGATCACCAGCGTCGCGCCGAAGCCCAGCGTGCCGCCAATGCCGCGATAGCCGACGATCTCGCCGATGATGCTGTCCGGATAGCCGGCATAGCCTTGTAACAGAGAGGGCAGCAGCACGGTCGGCGTGAAGTTCACCATGCCGTAGATGGTCACGAGCAGCATCCCGACCGCGTAATTGCGATCGCGCAGCAGGCCGAGATTGAGAAAGGGCTGCTTCGCCGTCAGGCTATGGGCAAGGTAGAGGAAGAAGGCGAGGGCAGCGATCAGCGCCTCGATCTGGATCTCCCCGCTCTCGAACCAGTCCAGCCGCTCGCCGCGGGCGAGCAGCAATTGCAGGGCGGCAAGTGCCACGGCCAGCGTCAGGAAGCCGGTCCAATCAAGCGGCGTAGGCTGGTTCGGCCCGTCAACCGGCAGGGCGAAGCGCAGCGCCAGCGTGGCGAGGATCCCGGCTGGGACGATCATGAAGAAGGCCCAGCGCCAGTTATAGGCCTCGGCCAGGATGCCCCCAGCCGCCGGGCCGATCACCGGGCCGAGCACCACGGTCATCCCGAAGATCGAACTGACGATCCCATGCCGCTCCCGCGGGAAAAGGTCGAGCACGGTGGTATTGGCCATGGGGATGACCGGCGCCCCGGCGCCGCCCTGGACGATGCGCCAGAAGACGATGGCCTCCAGGCTCTCGGCCTCCCCGCACATCCAGGTGGCGATGGTGAACAGGGTCACGCAGCCCACCATCAACCGGCGCCGGCCGAAGCGGGCCAGCAGGAAGCTGGTCATGGGCGTGACGATGGCGGTGGCCAGGATGTTGAAGGTGGTGGTCCAGGCAATCTCGTCGGTGGTGGCGGCGAAGCTGCCCTGCATCTGCGGCAGCAGGGTGGAGGCCACGAGCAGGGTGGTGGCGTAGAGGGTGGAGCTGAGCACCACCGCGGCCATGATCAGGATCCGGCGGGAGAGCGGCAGGTTGATGAGGAGGGAGACTTCGGCCATGCGAGGGGACTATTCTTAAGCTTGACGACACTAGGCTGGATCATAGTAAGCTAGGCAGCAATAAGCCATGCCCGATAAATCGATGCCACGCGATTCCAATCGCGCCCTTGGATTTCTCCTCTCCGATGTCGCCCGGATGATGCGGGCCGCCTTTGACCGGCGGGTCCGCCGGCTCGGCCTGACCCGTGCCCAATGGCAGGTGCTATCGCTGCTCTATCACCGCCCGGGGATCAGCCAGACCGAACTGGCCGAGGCGCTGGAGGTGGAACGGGCGACGGCGGGGCGGATGATCGACCGGATGGAGCGCAAGGGCTGGGTGTTGCGGATGGCTGATCCGCTCGACCGCCGGGTCAATCGCCTGGAACTGACGGCCGAGGCCCATGGCATCGAGGCTGAGATGCACCTCGCCGCGACTGATCTGCTGGAGGAAGCCTTGGCGCGACTGGATGTCGAGGAACGTGATTTGCTGGCCGATATGCTCGGCCGGATGAAGGCTGAGTTGTCGATGATGACCCCGCGCGCCACTTCTGAGCCTGAGCCTGAGCCCCGCCTCTCCGTGGCGCCTGCGCCATGAAGCGCCGTCTGCTCCGTGTCCTGTTGCTGCTGGGCGTCCCAGCGCTGGTTGCCGCCGCTGCGCTTTTCGTCTGGCAGCGTGGCGGTCGTTACATCAGCACCGAGAACGCTTATGTGAAGGCCGATATCGTGCAGGTCGCCCCGGATGTCGCCGGCCGGGTGGTGGCGGTGCTGTACCGCGACCATGCCCGGGTGAAGGCCGGCGACGTGCTGGTCCGCGTCGACCCCGAGCCCTATCGGCTGGCCCTGGCCAAGACCAACGCCGATCTCGACACCGCTCGCCAACTGGTTGAGACGTCACGCGCGACCTATCGCGAGACGCTGGCCGAGCTGGGTGAGCTGGAAAGCCGGGCGGATTTCCTGCATCGCCAATATGTCCGCCAGCAGGATCTGCATGCCCGCGGCGTCGCCCCGGTGGCCAAGCTTGAGGAAACGCTCAGCGACGCACAGGTGGCGCGGGAGCGCATCAAGGTGGTGCGCCAGCGCCTCGCCCGGCTGCTGACCACCCTGAACGGCGACCCGAACCTGCCGGTCGACAACCACCCCAGCGTGCGTGAGGCCAAGGCCGACCGTGACCGCGCCGCGCTGGACCTGGAGCGCACCGAGATCCGCGCCCCGGTCGGTGGCACGCTGGTCAACAATAAGCTCCAGCCCGGGGAGCAGGTGAAGCTGGCGACGCCGATCTTCTCCCTGGTCTCCGAACGCCGGCCATGGGTCGAGGCCAATCTGAAGGAGACCACGCTGACGCATGTGCAGGTGGGCCAGAAGGTCGAGGTGGTGCTGGATCTCTATCCCGACTTTCCCTGGGTGGGCGAGGTCGAGAGCATCTCGCCGGCCTCGGGCGCCGAATTTGCCATCCTGCCGCCGCAGAATGCCTCCGGGAACTGGGTGAAGGTGGTGCAGCGCATGCCGGTGAAGATCCGGCTGCTGCCGCGAGAGGGCGAGCCGGCGCTGCGCGCCGGCGCCACCGCGACGATCGCGATCGACACCCGGCGGGAGCGGCATTTCCATGACATCGTGGATGCGCTGCGTGAGCGGCTGAACCTCAAGGCAAGCGCCGGCCAGCCCTAGAGCAGCCCCGCGTCCCCAGCATCTGGCAGGCCGAGCAGGCTACGGGAGGTCCCGTAGCGCCTCATATAACGGACTTCGTGCCCGGCATGCTCCGGCAGCCGGGCGGTCGGGGCATTGTAGCAGCCCGGCACGATCAGCGGGCGCGGAACCGCCATGGCGGCGCGGAAGCGGGTACCGGGACGGGCGGTTTCGCCAAGGCCGAGGCGCCTGGGCGAAACTTCTGTGGATGGTTGTCGCCGCGCAGTCCCGACCCCCTTGCCGGTCGCGCGCCAGGGGGTAGATCGCCAGGGTGATTCACCTCATCAAACTCTCCGTCGGACCGAAGGATGTCGGCCAGCTTGCCGCCATCCAGGCGCGTCGGGCGGCGGCGGAGCCGCCGCTCCGCCATCACACCCGCATGGCCCCCAAACGGGTGGCAGAGTTGACCGATGGCGGCTCCATCTACTGGGTGGTGGCGGGCTTCGTGCAGGTGCGCCAGCTGGTGCTGGAGGTGCGCGAGGATGTCTGGGATGACGGCTCAGCCTGTTCCGCCCTGCTGCTGGACCCCACCCTGGTGCCGGTCGCCGCGCGGCCGGTGAAGCCCTTCCAGGGATGGCGTTACCTGGACCCGGCGGCGGCCCCGGCGGATATCACGGCCGCCGCGGTGGCGGAGGGGGAGGCCGCCATGCCGCTGCGGCTGCGCCAGGAGCTCCGGGCCTTGGGGCTGTTATGAGGCGGGGTGCCCCCCGGCTCAGGTCAGTGGTAAGATTAACGCGGTCCCGCTGATCGAAATGCGGCGGACGCCCGAGCTTGCCCGGTTCGAAAACGGGAATCACGCGCCAAAGGGGACTCACCACCTGCCAGGTCGGGATAGCCCGGGGCGACGCCTGGCTTACGCCGCATGGGGCAGGCGTAAGCCGCGGGTGTGGCGCCGGCAAGCCGGGCGGTGCTACGCATAGCCAAGCCGGCAAGGACCAGGGCGGGGCATGGGCTTCATCGTCGAGTTTGCGCTGAAGAAGCGGGCGCTGGTGATCCTGCTTTTTGTCGCCTATCTGGCGCTCGGCTTCGCCGGGTTCCAACAGCTGAACATTGAAGCCTATCCCGATCCGGTCCCGCCGACCGTCGTGATCATCACCCAGAACAGGGGGCAGGCGGCCGAGGAGATCGAGCGCTACATCACCATCCCGATCGAGGTCGGGCTGTCTGGCATGCCGAACCTGCAAAAGGTCCGCTCGACCTCGCTGTTCGGCCTTTCCGTGATCTCCGCGCAGTTCACCTACGCCTTCAACTACGAGCAAGCCTTGCAGCAGGTGTTGAACCGGCTGGGCCAGATCAGCGGGCTGCCGCCTGGCGTCCAGCCGCAGATCAGCCCCTGGTCGCCGATCGGCGAGATCCTGCGCTACCGCGTGGTGGGTCCACCCGGCTTTTCGCTCACGGATCTGCGGGTCATGCAGGACTGGGTCCTGCAGCGCCGCTTCAAGCGGGTGCCTGGCGTCATCGACGTGACCGCCTATGGCGGCCCGACCAAGTCCTACAACGTCATCATCGACATGCCGAAGCTGAGCGCCTTCAAACTCTCGGTGACCGATGTGGTCGCGGCGATCGGTGAGGGCAATGCGACGATCGGCGCCGGGGTGATCGGCATCGGCCCGCAGGCGGCGATCGTGCAGGGTATCGGCCTGATCCGCTCGGTCGAGGATGTGAACAACATTGTCCTTGGCATGAACAGCAACGTGCCGGTGCTGCTCTCCGATGTCGGGCGGGTGGAGGTGGCCAATCTGCCGCGGCTCGGCCTCGCCGGCCAGGAGAGCGACAACGACATCGTCATGGGCGTCGTCCTGATGCGTCGCGGAGAGCAGACACTGCCCACGATCCGCGCCGTGCAGCAGGAGGTCGAGACCATCAATGCGGGCGGCGTGCTGCCGCCCGGGGTGAAGATCGTTCCGATCTACGACCGCAAATCGCTGGTCGACGTCACCACCCACCACGTGGTCAAGAACATCATCATGGGCATCGTCCTGGTGGTGTTCATCCAGTGGCTCTTCCTCGGTGATCTGCGTGGCGCGATCGTGGTGGGCGCGGCGATCCCCTTTGCCTTCTTCACCGCGGTGATCGTCATGCTGCTGCGAGGCGAGAGCGCCAACCTGCTCTCCCTCGGCAGCCTCGACTTCGGCCTGCTGGTCGATTCCACCGTCATCATGGTGGAGAACATCTATCGCCACCTGCACATGAACCGGCACGGCGCGGCGCACCGGGTGGCGCCGCCCCCCTCGGCGCGCGGCCTGTCCGGCGTGCCGCTGATCATCCAGCGTGCGTCAGGGGAAGTCGGCACCGCCATCTTCTTCTCGGCGCTGATTATCGTCGCCGCCTTCATCCCGCTGTTTACCATGGGCGGGATCGAAGGGCGGATCTTTGGCCCGATGGCCAAGACCTATGCCTATGCCATTGGCGGGGCGCTGTTCGCGACCTTCACCGTCGGCCCGGCGCTGGCCGCGGTGCTCTTCTCCGACAAGACCGAGGAGAAGGTGATGCCGCTGGTGCGCTGGCTTGGCGCCGCGCATCGCTGGTCCTATGGCAAGGCCATCCGCAACCGCATGGCGACGCTGGTGATCTCCGGCATGCTGCTGGCCGGCGCAGTCTACCAGTTCGCCCGATTGGGTGGAGAATTCCTGCCGACGCTGGAGGAAGGCTCGATCTGGATGCGCGCCACCATGCCGGCGACGATCAGCCTGGAGGAAGGCGCCGGCTATACCGACAAGATACGCCGGGTGATGATGGAATTCCCGGAAGTGATCACCATCACCAGCCAGCAGGGACGGCCGGATGACGGCACCGATTCCGCTGGCTTCTTCAATGCCGAATTCTTCGTCCCGCTGAAGCCGATGGAGGCATGGACCACGGCGGAGAAGAAGGAGGATCTGATCCGCGCCATCGAACGCCGGCTGAAGCAGGAATTCATCGGCATCGACTTCAATTTCAGCCAATACATCTCGGACAACGTCCAGGAGGCGGCGTCCGGCGTGAAGGGCGCCAATGCGGTCAAGGTGATCGGGCCGGAGCTCGATGTGCTGACGCGGGCGGCGAACCAGGTCGTGCAGGAATTGGGCAAGGTCGAGGGCATCGCCGACCTCGCGGCTTTCCGCAGCCTGGGCCAGCCCACGCTCTCGATCGTGATCGATCGCAGCAAGGCGGCGCGCTACGGCCTGAATGTCGGGGATGTGAATGCGGTGATCCAGACGGCGATCGGCGGCCAGGAAGCCGGACGGCTCTATGAGCCTGGCGGCGACCGAAATTTCCCGATCATGGTTCGCCTCTCGCCGGAATATCGCACGAGCGGTGAGGCCGCGGCGCGCATCCCGATCAGCCCGCAATCCGGTGCCACGCTCGGTGATGTGGCTGCCATTCGCCTCTCCTCCGGCCCCAGCTACATCTACCGCGAGGATGCCAGCCGCTATGTCCCGGTGAAGTTCTCCGTCCGCGGCCGCGACCAGCAATCGGCGGTGGAGGAGGCGGAGGCGCGGGTCGCCGCCAATGTTCCCCTGCCGCCCGGCTATCGCCTGGAATGGGTCGGTGAATTCCGCAACCTGAAGGATGCGATTGCGCGGATGAAGGTCGTCGTCCCCATCGCGCTGGCGCTGATCGCGGTCCTGCTTTACGTCCAGTTCAGCAGCGTGCGCGACACCATCCTGATCTTCCTGCTGCTGCCGCTATCCTGCATTGGCGGCGCCACTGCGCTTGTCCTGTCGGGGCTCAATTTCTCAGTGCCGGCGGCGATCGGCTTTCTCGCGCTCTTCGGCATTACCACCATGGAGGGCATCATCCTGCTCTCGCATTTCCATTCGTTGCGCGATGACGGCATGCCCTGGCGCCGCGCGCTCGATCAGGCGGGGGATGATCGGATGCGGCCGGTCATGATGACCTGCCTCGCCGCCATGGTGGGATTGTTGCCGGCGGCGATGGCCACCGGCATCGGGTCCGACCTGCAGAAGCCGCTGGCGGTCGTCGTCGTCGGCGGCACCACGCTGCTGCCGGTCTTCATCCTGGTCGTCTTCCCGGTAATGATCGACCTCTTTGGGCGTTCCGCCGCGGCGCGTCGGGCGGAGGCGGCGGAGGAGCTGCACGACGGCGCCCCGGCGGAATAGCCGGGGCAGCCCCGCCAAGGCCGATCGGCCGAGGTTATGGTGCGGCGATGCCGGTGACCGCGGACCGGGCTTGGCGCAAAAGCCGATCAGGCGAATAACGGCGCCCGGCGGACATGTGGTGGGAAACCGGTCTTCCGGGGCAACGCATCCCGCTCTAGAGCGCGATGCGTTGAGGCGGAATCGCCGAAGGCGCTGAATCCTGCGATCCAACACATGCTAGAGCGGGTTGCGTGAACGCATGTGAACGCAGCCTGCTATCGCTGGCCGGACTGGCTCCGCAGCTCGCGGGCGCGGGCGAGGACCTTGTCTTCAAGATCGGCATTGGTCCCGGCGGACACCGCCGCATCCTT
>Ga0114960_10003356_pt1 | contig 12272 bp, 28 predicted proteins | sample C_130625_MF_Meta_FD_92637 | JGI IMG/M metagenome (GOLD analysis project Ga0114960, IMG submission 92637) | Freshwater microbial communities from Lake Croche, Canada to study carbon cycling - C_130625_MF_MetaG | ecosystem: Environmental > Aquatic > Freshwater > Lake | place: Lake Croche, Canada... | reverse complement strand
TAAAATGGTGGGCAGAGAAGGACTCGAACCTTCGAACTCCAAGGAGAGGAGATTTACAGTCTCCGGCAATTGCCGCTATGCGATCTACCCATTGTATTTTAACTCCAGAAGAAGTGACGATATTTAACAAGCCGGGTTAGGATTTCAAGATCCTTATCCTGAATAAGCTGTTCTAAACGGTTAACCTCTCCATACTTCTCTTCGTATGTTTTACCGTCATCCTTCATTTTGAGAGTTTTAACATTTCCCTTCTCATCCGTCTCACAAGGCTCAAACCATTCTTCAATTGGCTTAAGAGGGGGGTAGGCATTATCCATATCTTTCTCTAATTGCGGACGCTCAATAGTAATGTAATCGTAGGCTGACTCAAGCCAACGAGCAAACTCTACAGCGTGTATACCTGTACCCTCCCAATCTGTACTTCCGTGAAGATACTCTCCCTCATAAAAGCCTTTAATAAACTCGAAGTTTACAATCTCAATAAGGCTAGATACATCTGTCCAGGTACGAGGAATAGCTTTCCTGTAGCGATTGTTCTGTGGACTAAAGATAGGACGAATCTTTTCGTAGTAATAGATGTCAGCCCAACAAGGAACAAAAGGAATAAGCTGCCAAAGTTTTCTTGTACCGAATGTATTTTCTAAAAAATTATTAAACTTACAACGAAAAGACTTTTTATAGTTTTCGTAATTAGAAAAATCACAACGAAGCTTATGATTACGGGCCTCTAACTTTTCAGGTGTCATGCCTCAATAATAGATTGTACAAAAAAATAAGCAAGCTTAAACGTATAGCTGACTTATAATATAATCTTTATCTTCACAGTCTATTATACCCTCTTCGTATAAATCCTTAATTTGTTTTACACATATCTCGATAAGTTCTTCCTTTACCGGACATTTTGATATTACAATGTTTAAATCATCAATTATATCTTCAACAATAATCCCGCCATAATATAACTCATCAAATTTATGTTCCGCTATAATATGTTCTACTTCTTCTTTAAAAACATCGTTGATCATTTAATAACCTCTTGTAAGCTTATTATAAAGATCCTCCAAGTTAAAGGCAATCTCAGTAATTTTTTCTTTTGCTAATCCTGAAAAATCTTTACTATGCTTTTTAAGCCAAAGAGCATCTGCTTTTAACTGCTTATAAGGGTCATCTTTTGTAGGCTTTGTAACAGGGTATTTTTTAAAATCCTTATCAGGGGAACCCATCGGTACATAGGTAGGAGGAGAAAAAGAGCGTTCGGGGTTATGATCTTCTCCAGACTTTTCTTTTATTATTTTACCGTAAGCTTCTATAAGAAGAGATGTCCCTTTATTTTTCATGTTAAAGTTTAATACTATTTGGTTTCGTAGAACGTATGTAAACCTCTCCCCAAACTTCAAGCTCACCCATTAATGCTTGAAATTCTTTTTGAGATAATGAATCAAGATCTTTTAATTTTTCATAAACCTCTTTTGCCTTAGATTTAAAATGTTCGTTCTTTCCTTCCTTGTCATGCCATTTTTCAGATTCGGCGTAAGGCTTTGCTTTAGCTGCAAAATGAATAGCTGTTAGTGTTGCAAACCCTCCTTTTACTTTAGCACTATGGGCAAGTTTTGCAGCCCCTGCTGCTCTTTTTTCTAAGAAAATATCAAAGGATTCTTCTTCAGCAGGCTTTTCTTTTTTTTCTAAAATTAAAGAATATGCTTCTTCTAACTGTCTAGAGTCTCTTTCCATAATAATATTTAAGAATTTCGATGACTCTTCTTCCACCACTTACAATAGCCTTCTGGCTTAATGTTTCCGGCAACCGCCGAACATTTATTAGGAGATCTCCACATCGTACATCCATCACAGCGGTGACCGTTTTTAGGATGACCGACGTAGGCTGCCTCAAGCTTTGTGTGTTTAGCCTTGGCCTCCTCTAACAAAGATTCAAGTACAAGATCAAACTCCATAGTCTGAATTAATAATTGTCAGTAGAAATATCGCTTAGATTGTTAAGCTTTCTTTCCTTATCGGCATTTGCTTTACAGTCTTTACATCCTTCACATTTGCACCTACCACCTTTGGCGTAAGGGCACTCTTCTTCTTTTTTTGTTGTTTCCATGTATTATATTTAAGGAAACTTTTATAACTTATTTCTTTTTAAAATGTTTATCCATTGTATCTAAAGCATCTTTAGCACTTTGAATCCAACTCTCTGAATCTATACCCTTTAACTGTTCTTTAATAGCATCAGGATTACGAAGCACCTGATCGGCGTACCTATAAAGAGATTCTAAAAGAAACGCTTCATTAAGCGGTTTACCTTTAAGTAAGTATTCTTCTACTGCACGGTAACCTGGACTATGTTTTCTGCTCATACCTATAATTATATCCTCATAGGATATAATCAATAAAGGTTAAGCTTCAGGTTGGAAGCCGTTTTCCGGGCAGTTATCAGCAGAGTGACCGGCATTACCACATTGGGTACAAGTGGCGGTAGTATCGGATGTAACGTCTTCCTTAGGCTCGCCTTCTACCTCTGGCTTCTTAGCGAAGGAATCCTTAACCTGGTGAGGTTCCATTCCTTCTTCCTTAAAGATACCAACAAGCTGGTCTCGACGGGCCTTAGCCTTTTCGTAATCTTTCTTTCCGTGCTTGTCCTTATTATCCAATAACCACTTAGTTAAAGTCTTATATTCGTTATAATGCTTTTTTTTTACCAAGGCACGAGCCTCTTCAATTACTTCATCATAAGCTTCCTTAAGATGCTTAGCTTTCTTTTTTGCCTTTAATGCCTTAAAATCAGCTCCGGTGATTTCATCTGGAGGTGGAGCAGCTGCAGCAAGATCCTTTTGCTTACCTATTAACTTCTTTTTCTTTTCTGCTATAAGGTTATAGGCCTCTTGAATTAATCTAGAATCGTTGTTCATTATATTATATTTATGAGTTATCTACCTTTTTAATGAGGTAATCGTTAGCCTCTGCCTGTTCGCGCTCTTCCTTGGATAGGTTAACCTTGGATGCTGCACACCGACATCCCTTACATCTGCACTTCTTACATGTACAATTCTTACACATACCATCTACGCATTCGTCACATGTACATCTACATCCCATTAATCCTTCAAGAACGGCTTCATAGGCCTCGGTGAGGTGCTTTAAATCTTTATTCATTACTTTGTAACTTTGTGAAGGCTATTTAAATCACCCTTATAAGTTTCACCATTAATGGTAACAACAAAGCCGCCGGCTAGGTCCTTATCTACGGTTACAACATCGCTTCCTCGAACAAACTTATTAAGACTACCACCGGATTCAACCTGCTTAAAGCCTTTTGATTTTAAAATAAACATATAATTTTCAGCCTTCTCTAAATGCCCTGATCTCATTTTCTCCATATCAGGATTGTCACCTTCTTCATTAGAAGTAGGAATATCTTCATTTAAAATTCTTAAATAGGCTTCTGCAATAAGCTTGGCGTCTCTGTTCATCATATATTATATTTATTATAATTTATTAAAAAATTTAGAGATCATTAATTAAACCTTCTAGTTCTTTAACAGTATCTGGGTTTAAGTTTCTCTTTAATTCCCAAGCTTTAACAGCATTTATAAAAGGGGTTTTATAAACCTTAGGAGCTTCATCACCTTCATAGTCACATAAGATGTATCTACCATCTTTTTCTAAAGTTAAATAGTATTGTTCTTCATTATCACTATGAGGGAAATGTCTAATAATTAACCAAGCCTGTTTAACAGTATCAGAGAATAAATTCTGATTGGTTATATCTTCTATCTCTAACATTCGGTTTAATTTTTCCTGGGCCTCCGGTGTAACAGCTTCTGTAAAGTATTGTTTAAAGTTCATTGATAAGATCCTCCAGTGTACTTAATGTCTCTGGGTTTAAACTCCTTCTAAATCTTGAATCTCTAACTGCTTGTTCAATTTCTGAACCTTCATAGGCTGTCCCTTCAAACTCGTACCCGCCTTGTATAATAACAAACATTTTATATGTGTTAGGTTCACTAAAGTCAAAGTCAGGTACAACAAGAAGGACTTTATTATAGTTTTTGACAATCCAACCCCCACTAGTTAATATTTTTTTTGCTTCGCTATCTTCGTAATATTTGTCAGTTAATAAGTGTAATTCTTCTTCCTTAGCGTTTCTAATAATATATACTTTATCTTTATTCCATTCGACCATATTAGTTATTTATAAATCCTCAATTAACTCCTCAAGTGTCTTAACTGTTTCAGGGTTTAAGGAATGTTTAAGCTCATATGTCTTAATAAGTTCAGGAGCTATTTTAAGCGCTATGTTCTTTATAAACCCATGACGTTCTACACCTCTTTTGTAACCACCCTTCTCTCTCTTATACCAAGTAGGTTCTTGAATTACTCTCCAGTTTTGTTCTTTAGGGGTTTCAGCAAAACGCTGATAAGGTAAAATTTCTTTAACCCACCAAGTCCCGTTCTTACTATCTTTTAAACAAAATACTCTAGAGGCAAACTCATCTGGTTTTTCGTCCACAATTCCCCCAAATACACTATTCATATACTTTACCTTACCTACTAACTTAAAAGTTATATCCTTATAGTTAATAAGCTCTTCTAGTACAAGTTGTTTAAAGTTCATTAATAAGATCCTCCAATGTCTTAACAGTATCGGTGTTTAAACTCTTTTTAAGTTCATAGGTCTTAATAAACTTTTCAGCAGCATCTAAAGCACCCTGGTTACTTCTAATTTCATTATCTGATTGAGCTGTTCTAGCACCAAATGGAGCATAGTACCAATAATATATCGGATCATTCTTATTCCAATTTTCATCTCTAGCTAAAATACATTCTTTATCATTCACTAATAAAAGCCATTTTAAATCTCCTTCTTGTTCATCATAACCATCATTAATAAAACTTTGTATAGTTTTACTTCTAGCCGATCCAAAGTCTAGTATATGATTAACAGGTCCTTTACGATAAACAATATCGTAACCGTCTACTAGTTCCTCTACTAAGAAATTAAACGAAAGCATCTATTATTTATAGCTCATCAATTAAGTCCCTAAGTGTCTTAGCTGTCTTTAGGCTTACAGATTGTTTTAGTTCGTGAGCCTTAATAGCCTTTCCTAATTCGGACATAATCTCACTTCTACGTCCTTTCCATAAATTGTGGCTTTGTCCGTCCCATTCGTGCATATATCGAAAGCCATCAGGCTCCTCTCCTACTATTACTTTATTACCGTTTAATAAACAATCATACCCAAAGTGTTCTTCAGCGTAGGGATCCTCATCCGGAAGCCAATACGGACCTCTTATACACTTTGCTTCTATTTTCATTACAAAGCTTTAGCTGAAGCTTCCTTCCACTTTAAAGCATTGTCATTAGATAGCTTACCTTCTTTTTTTAATCTAAAGAATACATTTTGTTTGGCTTTAGTCTTAGCCTTCTTTTCATCTTCTATATCTACATCTGTCTCTCCAGATACTCCTAACCCTACATGGGTTACTTTATATCTTCTTTCTAGTAATACAGACTCTACTAAGTCATCAAAAGATTCCTTTACACAATTGTTAACAACCTTACCTGAAGGAAGCTTCTTAGTTCCCTTCTTCTTATACCCCTTCCAACAATGCATTTGTTTTTCAATGAGACTATCGAATTTCATTTTTAGGCTGTATTTGTTTTACTACCAATATTTAAACCTTTCTTTACCCGCTCTTCTCTAGATGCATCTTCAGCACCCGTAGCTGAAGCTACTACATTTGCATTTGTTGATCCGGTATTAATACCGGTAATAAATTCCTGTACGCCTTGAAGTGTTGTAGTTCTAAGAACTTTATTATTACCGGCTTCAACAGTGAATACAAAAGGGTATTGACCAACTGACTTAGCTGCATAACCAAATTTATTAGTACCGACGGGTGTAGCTGGTTGTACTGCAATTAATCTAAAATTAAGCTCAGGTGTTGTACCGTCTGCTTTTGCAAAACCTTTTTGAATTAAATACTGAAGTATTGTTTTATAGCCTATAAAACCATTTGCATTAAATGGACCCCATCTTGTTGCCGATGTAGTATTAGCTGAAGAACTACTTCCCTTACCATACTTAGCAGCAATAATATTATAAGCTTCCTGCCATGAGCCTACCTCTACCGGTTCTGAGCTATTATTATTATTATTATTATTATTATTATTATTATTATTAGCTGCTCCCTGAGTTAACTTAGCATAATCTCCATCAACTTCTTTCTTATACGCTTCAAAATTTTGACCTGCAGCAAACGGTGCTACTTTCATTACAGCATCAAGTACTGCCATTTGTTGATCATCTAACTCTATAGGTGAATTACCGCTATCCTGTACTATTTGTAATAATGCAGGAGCTTGTGTTTGTACAACATTTAAGGCATTTTTATACTCCTGCTTCTGTGCTGCTCCTGCACCGCGAACCAAATAATTACGCCATATTTCATCATCGCCGTCGACAATTTTTTTAGCAACTTTTATAGCAGCCTGAACATAATCTGTTAACGGATTATGTAAACCCTGATTTGAAAGAGTACGTACTGCTTCGTATATACGGCTATAGGCTTCGGCAATTAATTTCTGATCTTTATTCATTGTATATTATTTATATCCATCTATATAAACTTTATTACCATTCTTATCGGAAAATTCATTATTAAAGAACTCTACAGACTTATAGGTTCCGATCTCTTCTAGGAATAATCGATCCCCCATTGTCATCGGGTTAACATATCTATTACCATCCTTCATAATAGGGTGCTTATTAACGATGAAGCCCAATCGAACGGCACAATGAAGTAAGCTCTTATCTTTACCGGTTCTAGAGACCTTCTTTTGAGCTCTCTCTATAACCTTATTATTCTTTCTAAAGGTTTGTTCTAACTTCCTAGTACTGACCGGGGTAGGGGACAATAGGTCAGATACTCTTCCGGCCGCAGGCCCCGATGCTGATAACTTGTATTCTGGTTCTTTGAGTATATAAGTTCTAGGCATATTATAATTCTATAGACTAGCCTTATTATAGGCAAGACTATAAGTCTTTATATGAAGAACAAAGACATTAAGAAGTATATAAAGTATCTAAACCATCAGGTAGATATTATTGAGAATGATATTGAAGAGTCAAGTAAGCATATAAAGATGGCTTATATGAGTCTGAAGAGTGTTAAGAATATTATCAATCAACTATCCAATGATGTCTATATGGACGAGAAGCACAAGGAGACTACCAAGTATGTCAATCAGTATAAGGGTAGGGTAGATGTAGAATACGAAACTTTCTCCGGTAAGAAGAAAGTCAATGTACCCGTTCACCCATATAATAAGATTGACGAGCCTGATATCTTTGCCCGGGTTCAATCAATTGCTTCAGAAGATAAACCTAAGGATTACCTCTATAAAGGTTCTTCTATAGAAGAGAAAGCTAAAGCAATGTCTAGTCTTTAAGCTTTCCTTATAAAGTATGTTCTAGCCACGTTTAATTACCTCTTTAATAAGACTGATTATGTCTGAATTGGTTATGAAGATTGTCTCAGCCGATCCAACGGTTACATAAACCCTATAATCATCCTTAGACTTACTAATAAAGGTAGCTCTATATTTACCTTCATAAGCTCCTTTTAGTTCTACATCGAATACTTCCACTAAGGCGTCGTATTGCTTAATAAGGGTACATTCATTCATACTATTAATTATACCCTCTATGTCCGTTACTGGCAAGATCTATTACTGGTCGGTGAATTTGGCCTCCAATTCCCAGATCTTCTTCTGTAACATATCTTTAGTCTTGGTTAGGTTCTGAAGATAGAGAACGGCCTTGGTGTGCTGTTTGATAATCTTCTGATGCTCTTTCCATAAGGCATCGAATTTCTTCTTAAACTCTCTCTTTGTCATTTAGTTGCTATAAAGATATCCACGTCGGCATCTATATTCTCTTCATTACTATCATCCCAAACGGTGACGTAATCCACTGTCCATCGACCTAAGTCCATAGGTACCCGGACATTGATCTCCTTTCGGAGTTGTTCTTCCGATAGAGATGCTAATTTTCTTAATAGTTGTCCGTAAGTCATTGTAGGTTTAAATGATATCGAAAGCCAGGTAGTTGTTTTTTCTCCGATCTTAAATGACCGACATAGAGGGCTATTAATACAATGATAGTAGCCAGTACTCTATTCAGTAGATAGATCATTATTTTCTTTTCTTTCCGGCATCACTACGTTGGGCCCGATACTTACCAACCTTTGATGTCTTTGGCATTCCAGCTCCCATTTGCTTTCTAAGCCAGGAGGCTGATGAATAGCGGATTAAAGATCCACCTTTCACAATCTTATTAGTAGCCATATATTAACGTCCGGAGAGGTGATGGATCATCAAGGAGCCTAGACTCCAGAGGATATAAAGAATGATGAAAGCAGAAGTATAACCAAGTACATCAGTCTGAAGCCGAAGGTTATTGAGCTGTTGTTTCTCCATATTGAGAATGGATTGAAGGGTTTCATTCATAAGCTTAAGATCATTAGGCTTTGTTGTACTTGTTCGCTTTCTAGGTGTTGGTTTCTTTGTCATAGATTATTTTGTATAAAGGTTATATTCGTAGTTCTTTATTGTTCCATTGTTCTGTAGGCGTTTAATCCATCCACCGTGAGTTACCTCTAACATGGACCGAAGAATCAATGATGGAGTCCTGATCTCATAACCTAGAAGGCTAAGGAAGAAGGTATATGGGTTTCTTATGAATGCTTTCATTATTAAAATATTATAGGCCTTCGTAATTTTCGGCAACGGAATTATCAAATAAATAATGCCAGCTCATACAATTATTCATCGGTAGAGTATACCTCCAATAGATATATCCATAGACTTGTTCAATGGTGTAGGTCTCCCCCTCATAGTTCTTCTCGGCGATCTTAAACAAATCCCTTCTAGTATCCCAAGGAAGACCTAAGAGTTGTTCGATGAAGTCGTTTAGATTAGTCATTCTTTAACCAGGTTCGAATGGACTCTGTATAGCTTTGGGCCTGGAAGCCTCGGCCAATCTTTCCCTCATACTCCAGTCCTAGATCATTACAGATACCACCGAGTAACGATAGTCCGTAAACACCCTTAAGCTTCTTAACCATCTTACCGTTGTTCCAGATCGACCCCTTATAAGAGCCATCGGATTCAATCGTATGGACGAATCGATCCTTAATAGCCTTTGGGAAGTCCTTCAGAATGGAATCCTTCCAAATGGTATGCCCATCACCTCCAATATGGTCTACTAGCTTCTCAATGATTGGCTTCATTGAAGCATCAAAGCGAACGATCTCTTTCTTCTTCGTAGATGTCTTTTTCTTAATCATACCTCTATAGTATAGTCTATAGAAGGAACCGGCAAGAAGATATTAATCGTGGCGCCAGGAGGAGGTAGTACCCATATCCTTACCTGTAAGACCTGGTCTTAACTGAGCCTGATCAGGTGTCGCAACATCCTGTACAAATCCATATTTAGGCATGAACTTACCTTGCTTCAAACTATTACCACCGCATTTAGGACATTTATTCACACTCACATCACAAAGAGTATTACATTTAGTACATTTTTGAGCCGGCTTTGTAATACCAGAGGGACCCTCTGTACCTGAGTATTTAGCCTCACAAACAGTTTGATAGGCTTCAGCTAGTAATACATTATCCTTCTTCATGATAATATATTTATTCTATACTGGCTATTAAAGCCCTACTTACGGCTTTACTGATATAACCAAATTGATTGTATTGTTGGTAGGCTCAGCTACTAAAGAGGGTACGTTCTTATCATTGATGATACCACCTCCAAAGTGATTGAACTCCACAACGAGTGCCCCGGTTATATCAAAGAAGGTATACGCTACACAGAAGTACAATACAAAGTCTCTAATATTAAAAAACTTTAAGAAATTAGGTCGAGGGTATATCATCTTATATTTATAGACATTCCTTTATAAGACGAAAGGCCTTTTGAACTTCTTCATAGTTCCATTTACGCATCTCCGTAATGCCGGATATCTGATCCTCTTCATACCAATTGTGAAAGTTCTTATCCATACCCTTAAGCTGATGCATAATAGAGGCTTCAATACATTCGGCCTCCTCTCTGGAGTACTTCCTCTTTGTGGAAGCCATGATCTTTACATCTGGGAAGTAATTGGTAATCGGATAGGCTTCATCTAGACCTCTATAGGTTAGCCTATCCATGGCGTCTGAAGAAGAGGTAATCCCAATCTTATAAACGCATTTTGGATTCCCTTCCAATCTCTTTAGCTTAGCTAGATAGACTTTGTATTTCATATTATAGTCCTAGTCCGTCGAAGTCTTCCATATTAAGCGTAGAGCTCTTCTACCTTGGCTTCATTACACACCTTCTGAAGATCCTTAGTCTTAAGCTCTAGAAGAGCCTGCTCATACCGATTGTATTGATAATTGATCTCCCTCTGCAGACAACCCTTATCCGAAGAGCCTCTGGACCACTCCATGATGGCGAGCATTACCCCGAGGGCACTTGCGTACGGGTAGTCCCCGTTGTTCTTACGCTCGACTTCAATGATGAGATCGGAGAGTTCGTTGGCTGACTTATCGGTGTTCTTATTTTTCATACGATCAGTATAAAGGAATTTAAAAGGAAAGACCAGCCTAAAAGAGCTGAAAAATAAGAAAGACTCTCTTAGACTGGCCCTGGCTTCCCAAGCTTGTGGAATTGGTTTAAGTGCGCGTATTGCCTGGCGGTGATCGGCGATTGAAGTTTCAACCTATTAACCGTCACCGCCAGGTCCATTGGAGGCTTTAAGCTCTCCTCCGGCCAATTTGCGTACGCCTCAGATTTATATATATTTATTCCTTTCCTAGACCTCGGTAGTATCAATTTGCTAGAGGTGATTAGATATCTAGCACTACCGAGGTCTTTAGGAGAACCACCTAGGCAATTCGGGTAACCATCAGACCGATACCCTTCAATGGGGTCCCGGTGTAGATGAAGCCTTCAAAGCGGAGTTTCTGCTGCATCTGACCGATACAGACCCTATTCTTACCAGGAAGGATAAATGACTTCCCAATAGGGGTTGAACGCCAGGGGTAGGTCGTCGTATTGAAGGGACGGCCTGGTTTACGAGTGCCTCTATGGGCTACACTATTTACTTTGTTGTACATGTTGTTTTTGTTTTGGTTGATTGGTTTGGGGACCTAGACCCTTATCGTCTAGGCCCCCTTATTGGGTGGCGGTGGCAGAATTATGCGTTAGCCTTCTCTGCAGCCCTGGCGGCGATGGCAGCCTTAGAGCGTGAAGGACGGGCCTTCTTTACAGTCTGGACTTCCGAACGGACCTCCTGGATCTTCTGATCGATGGTCTGCTTGGCCTTCTCCTTGACCTTCATCGAACGACCGACAAATCCGGTAAGGAGCTCACGGAGACCTCCGGCCTTCTCGATCTTCTTCTTCAGGTTGGTTCCAAAGGCGGTGTAGGCGACTCCGGACACGTTGCACTCAATGACCGGGGTGGGCAGGGAGTTGTAGGTTTCGAAGTAGCTCTCGAGGTAATCGACGACTTCGGTGGGTACTGTGGTTGTTGCTGTTGTCATGTTGTTGTTTGTTTTGGGTTGGTTGTTGTTACTGCCGGGTTGATTGTTCTTAATTTTTATACGATCAGTATAAAGGATTGTTGTAGGCACCTCAAGCTTAAAAATTCGGATTCTCGTCGACAAAGTTCTGAATAGCCTCAAAGATATGGGGAACCTCTACATCGTATCCATCGACTGTCTGTAGGCGACAATCAACAATCTTTCCATCTTCATTGAAGTCCTCGATGTATCGATAGTCCTGACCCTCGTATTCAACGATATAGTCTTCAGAGGTGATGTTGTGGGTGTCTTTGGATTTAAGTTTCATACAATCGAGTGTAAAGGGGTTAGAGGAGGAACTCAAGCTGCTTTTTCAAATCCAAGGCTGTTGCCATATCAATGACCTGGACGTAGGAGCAATTGTATCCTTGAAAGGTCAGCTCCACCACTTCTTGATTGTCTTCATAGCTGTGGTTTCCAGCTCTGAGCTTGATGCCAGTTTGAATGGCTCCGTCGATGGTTCGTTCGTTATTTTTCATACGTTCAGTGTATTGGAGGTCAGAAGGAATTACCAGTTAAAAATTTCGTCTGGATTGTTTTTAATCTCGCAAATCTCGTCTTGTTCCTCCTCGGAAAGGTTATCAAAGTTCTCTTCGCACCAATTCATGAACTTTTTGAAGCGTTCAATT
>Ga0114960_10003355_pt1 | contig 12273 bp, 12 predicted proteins | sample C_130625_MF_Meta_FD_92637 | JGI IMG/M metagenome (GOLD analysis project Ga0114960, IMG submission 92637) | Freshwater microbial communities from Lake Croche, Canada to study carbon cycling - C_130625_MF_MetaG | ecosystem: Environmental > Aquatic > Freshwater > Lake | place: Lake Croche, Canada... | reverse complement strand
GGTATCATATTCAGCTGAAATATTGAATTGATAGCTCTTGCTAATACCCGTGTATGCGCCATAGGAAAGAATACAGTGAGGCGTTAAATCCAATTCACGAAAGCGACTTAATACATGATTGGCGACTGCATCGACATATGCCTGGTTGTTATGACTATGTAGTTTCAAGAGGGTCTGCTTCCATGTTTTTTCACTTTGAGGAAGGAGAGGATGCTCGGGGCATACATATTTTTCTTTGATGATGTCGATGGGATTCAATAAATGAACAATTTTGGTATAAACTTCACAGGGTTCCGTATGGTCGGTCCCGTGCTCTTTTCTTATAGCGTTCCAAAATTTGGGTTGCTCGGCAGAGCGGTCCTTCCATTCTTCTATGAAATAGCGGCTGGGGAGATCCATATTTTTCTTGGAGAGGGCGGATTCGGAAATGGGAAAGATATCGAGGGCGAGATAATAGCGCTGAATATGGGAATAAGAGGAAAAAGTCTCTTTTTCATTGTCGGATAGTTCACGGTTGCGACAAGGATCCCTCTGAAGTTTCTTCAATACTGCTCTCATCTCCTTCTCAGGTATACTTCCTTGTGTGTATTGTTCCGCACTTTATGAGTGCGTGATACCATGTGTCAAAATATATTCATTCTACTAGAAATAATGGCAGCACAAGGTGGTCTCAATGTCAATCTCCGGAAGTTTGTTATGAAATCTATTCCACAGGATGCGGTTGCAGTTTTTATTGGGCGTCGTCGTACGGGTAAGTCAACCATTGTTCGCGATTTGCTTTTTCATCATCAAGATATGCCAATGGGCTGTGTCATTTCAGGAACAGAAGAGTCAAACGGATTCTTTAAAAAGATTGTGCCTCCCATGTTTATTCACGGCGAGTACAATCCTGTTATTTTAGCCAATTTCGTGAAGCGTCAGAAGCTAGTCATGCAGCGAATTCAACAGGATTCTGAGAAAGGTATCAAATCACCCATTGATCCACGTGCCTTTATGATTTTAGACGATTGTATGTATGATGATTCATGGACCCACGACAAGAACATTAAATATTTATTCATGAACGGACGATGGCTCAAGGTCTTTTTCCTCATTACGATGCAGTTTCCTCTTGGTATTCAGCCCGCTCTTCGTACCAACGTGGATTATGTGTTTATTCTGAGAGAGCCCTATATGAACAATCGTCGTCGTCTCTATGAAAATTACGGATCTGCCTTTCCATCCTTTGAATTTTTCTGTCAAATGATGGACCAATGTACACAAAATTTTGAATGTTTGGTAGTATGTAATGCGACACAGAGTAATAAATTGGAAGATATCATTTTCTGGTACAAAGCGGACATTCATGGCGATTTTAAGATCGGCGCTCCTGAATTATGGCGTCAATCCGAGATGATGTCACGCATTAAAGAGGAGGAGGATATTAATCAATATGACCCGAGAAATGTGAAACTGCGAGGTCCGACAATTAATGTCAATAAGAAATTTTAGATATCGGCATATGATCTAGTAGAGATGAAGATTCACCCTCGTTATTATGGATGCATTGTCTTAGTCGTATTATCTACGATTGTATTATTAATTATTGCATTCACATCAAAAGAGGGATTTGGTGGTATGGTTCCGGATTATTGTGGCACGGCTGGAATTAATTTATCAGATGGAGCAAAGAATGTGATACCTTCCGAAATGAAGACAATGCGACTATATACCCTGTCGGAATGTAATAAAGTAGAAAAAGGTGCATTTCAACCTGGAAGTCAAGGGTTTGGAAAGTGTTATCAATTAAAAAGTGATATAAAAGGCACGGATTCACAGCGATTTGCAGATAGCAATATAGAAATCAATTACAGTGATAAATGTGCAGCACTTAATTCAACTTTCGTTTCCCCCGCTCCTGCCGAATGTCAGATTGATGGTGTGTATGCTGGTAAGAATAACATTACATATACAAATAATAAAAATATTGTTACCGATGGAGCATTTCGTTTTTACACAAAAAATGAATGTGACTTATTAAAGGGAAATTTTGAGGGTCTTGAAGACATGCTTGCACAAGGAACGGTGGATGAAAGAGCTCGTGCCATTCAATCTAATGGAAAAGATTATGGTATTTGTACGTCAGATCGTATGTTTTTTAGTCTTGCTTGTACCACAAATGCGAAACCAACAGGAACAGCCGTTGTGGCAGATGCTGCAAAAACAGCCTTGAAGGGTTGGTTAGCCTAATCGGTTTTAGGATGGTCTTCTGAGTTTCTCTAAATAAAAAATAATAATAGAGATGAACATGCATCTAAAACATTCGGCAGGTGCGTTATTTATTATTTTATTAGGAGGCATGATATGCTCCTTATTGACTATGAGAAGGTCCGAATCATTTGTGGATGCGGGACGATGTGGAGTAGATTTGCCACCCTGTCAGGGTAAAGACGTACGGTGTGTGGGGTATTGTAAATCAGAGATTCCTCCTACACTACCTCTTTTATCCCCTTTACCGATGCCACCCGCTACTACGTATCCTTATTGCTAAATTCGTATCCATAATAAAACCTCCCCCTTTGCTAGAAAATGGTTCACCCGAAAGCAATGGGAATTGGTGCGATGTTTGTTTTATTGATTCTTGCCGTTGTACTATTGCCGATGATTGTACGTTATATCGGTAAGAACACACATCACTATTCTATTTCTGGCTTTAAAAATCCAGCATCAGATACGATAGAGATACCGAGTGCAGTTGCTCAGTCCTATCGATCTTCCGATTATGTCCCTGACCGTTATACCAACTATCTATGCCGTTCTCCCGCTGGAAGCGGATATCAACCATGCAAAGAGGGAACATTTTGTGATGGCACTTCTAATAGTTGCGTAAATATCTCTGCACCAGTCACCAACGAGCCTGTAGGATATTTTTCGTAAGTGGCATACGCAGTATAATCAGCATATTCGTATTTATTATTATATTCATTTTCTATCAATATAATAATATGACTTTTATAAATTATATCACACATCACGGTCGTGTGTACCCTACAGGAATTCGAGGACAATGTGTTGAATTTGCGAGGCGATGGCTCATCCATCATGATATCCTTTTTGAAAACGTAGAACATGCCATTGACATCTGGAACATTCCATCTGTCACACGATTGTCAGATCATCAAGTGATTCCTTTTCATTCTGTCCCTAATGATGGGCGCCTACCCACCATCGGTTCATTACTCATTTATCGACGAACCAATATACTACCACATGGACATGTTGCAGTTGTTATCGGTGTAGATCATGAAAAAAGGCTGATACATATTGATGAACGAAATTGGAACGAACATCCAAAAACCATACCCATTCTTATAAATGGGCAATTAGATGATTCCGATATCATTGGTTGGAAAGTTGTCATGTAACTTTACTTTGCGGAAGGCTCCACCACAACATTCTCTTCCACACGCTCCATCGTAACCGTTGGCTTCTCCATCTTACGCTGTGTCACAATGTCGCCCGTGCTACCAAACATGTTGCTGAACTGGCTAGAAGGAGCCGAATCAGGTCCTGGAGTCGCGCCACCAAATACCGTCTTGGAAGTCTTCGTACGCTCCTCAAAGAACTTCTCACGAGAGTCCTCATTCTCTTTATACTTCTTCATGAGGGAGTTCAACTGGTCATTATTATACTCTTGATCCTTCACCTCATGTGGTGATGGGTCCCATGGTGTCCACTTGCCGACCTCCGCCATAAAGATATTGTGATATTTATCCTTGCCCTGGAGCTTCTTTGCCTTCAATTCGGCTTCCTTAGGGTTGCCATAGACACCACGGATCTTGACGCCACGAATCGACGTATGGAAATCATTCAGCGCATGGAACTCCTCCTCGAGCTTTGTCTTGTGAGAATACATAAAATCATCATAGGCTTCATTAATCTTGGTCTTATTCAACTCCGCCTTGTTCTTCTGAACAAAAGAGCCATAGGTTCCCATGATATCGCTTGTCTGCACACGGTTCTTACGACATAGTGCTGCAATATCAAATTGTTCTGTCTTCTCTAGTTCCTTTGCTTTCTCATCAAGGTCATTGTTGATAGCCGTTACCGTTTCTACCAAAAACCTCTCAAGATTCTTGATTTTCCAATCGACTTCATATGCGTGCAGAAATCGCTGGAAGAAGAACAAATCCTTCTTATCAAGAACTTTCTCCGGACTGAGAAAACTTAGCAGCACATAACGCTGACCTGAAATCTCAGCGTCCTCGTCCAGAAAGTCTTCTACGACGGGTTCGTCTACGGATTCTACTTTCTTTGCAGTGCTCATCTCTATCGTTTCTGTGGAGACAAGCTTTAAACTCAAACCAACTTGGCGGATGAGTTTTTTTCTTATGAATGAATATAGAAAAATGATGGGCTACGGATTCGCTGAAATTATTAATCGCATTATTAAATACCTCATTGAAGGTCTTGTGATTGCCGCTGCTGCGATCTTTATCCCCAAGAAGGCACTACCATTTGATGAAGTCGCCACCCTCGCCGTTCTCGCCGCCGTCGTGTTTGCCATCCTTGACGCGGTGAGCCCATCGGTTGGCGTCACGGCCCGCCAAGGAGCCGGCTTCGGACTCGGCGCAAATTTGGTCGGCTTCCCTATGCGTTAGAAAACACCCATTTCTGAATAAAAACAGAGTGGTATTTGTATTTGCATGAAAATAGCTCATGACCCCCACCCTATGATATTTTATAAAAATAACATATTTTCCAATGTTCTGGATATTATGTTGGTTTGATACTTGTATAATTAATTGTATAGTCAAGTTTTGAAATATGTGATTCGTATATTGGTGTTGAACTAATAAAGCAACACTGAGGTTATTTTTAATGTAGTCTTTCTATTTCTGTTTGAAGAACTTTCTTCCAATCATATGAATCATTCCATATATCTAATTGATTGATATGAATGATGGAAAATCCATCTTTGATGCAATGATTTATTTTTTCAATATCTTTTACTTGAACGCTTTCAGGACTATCCCAATTGGAAATTTGTGTAAAATGTTGTGAACCATCCACCTCAATCAGAATCTTTTTAGAAATTGATCCAAAATCAAATGGCATCACGTTTCCTGTCTTGGAAAATGTGCACCATGTAAATCGTAATTGCGTTTGCCATTCACCATCTTGTGATTGTAGAAAGATATTTACTTTGGATTCTGTCTTCTTCTTACAATAAGGACACCAATATCCAGTCAGAACATTATATGCTCTAGAATGAAATTCGCTATGGCATACATCACAATCAAAGAAACATGTTGTTTCAGAACCTTTAAAGAGTTGACGAGGTAGCACTGTATTTTTATTGCTCCAACAATGAATCTGAGGATGTGAAGCAAATGATTTTTGAAAACATGGTTTACAATCTTCTTCGCATAAGTATTTATTGGCACAATAAGGGCATGAACCATTTCTGTTAATAAAATGCTGTATTTTAGTTTCATATCCATGTGAACAAACAAGGCAATTAAATTTTATTTTTTTATTGGATTGAAGGAAGATTTGTCGTGGCTGTACTTCATTATCGGTAGACCATGATTTGTGAATGATATGCGATGCGCATGATTTTTCAAAGCAAATCTTACACTCTTCATCGCATAATTTTTGACTTGTACAATAAGGACAATGTTTATCTTTATTAACACTGTATAGTGCTGATTGAAACGAATGCTTACAATCCTTACAGTCAAACCAACATTTCTTATCAGAACGCTTTAATACTTGACGAGGTTGCAAATCGTTTCTAACAGACCACGCTTCCGCCATAGGATGTGATGCAAATGATTTTTGATAGCAGAATAGACAATCTTCTTCGCATAATCCATCTGATTTACAGTACTTGCACCATTGACCAGAATAGACATTTTTTAGAATCATTTCTAATGTATGCCCACAATCCACACAATTGAACTTATATTTCTTATTACTATTTTTTAATACTTGATGAGGTTGAAGTTCATTTTCCATGCTCCACGCAGCAGCTCTTTCATGTATAGCAAAGGAACGCTCATAGCAAATACTACACTCTTCCTGCCCACATAGAGCCTTTTGGGTAGAAGAACAATTCATGACTACTCTTTTCTAATGATGAATTGTACATCAAATTTTAAGTCCTGGATTTCGTATCGTTTCAAACCTAATCCTCTCACACTTAAAGTATCCCCTCGCTTTATTCCATAAATGAGCGTTTTTACAGCAGTTATCGTGGAGCCTCGTCGGCATCCAGCCCTCTCCTTTGTTCTCAAGAATATGGCAACGTTGTTGCCCGATGGTTGGAAAATCCTCGTTTTTCACGGAAATACCAATGGAGACTTTGTTCAAGACATTATTGAGGATATGGAGCATCCTTCACGATTTCTCAAACCGATTTCTCTAGATGTTGATAATTTGACAAGTGTACAATATAATGCAATGCTCATGAGTTCAGCGTTTTATAAGTGTATTCCTACTGAAACCATGCTCATTTTCCAGACAGATACCATGATTCTGGAACCTACTTATTTAGAGGCATTTTTGTCGTATGATTATGTGGGTGCGCCCTGGAAATCAGGGGGGGTAGGAAATGGAGGATTATCGGTAAGAAAGAAGACCAAAATGCTCACGATTTGTCAAACGGTTCTACCTTGTCAGGTCAATGAGGATGTGTATTTCTCTATGCAGCCCATTGTCCCTCTTTTTAAACCATCCTTTCAAGAAGCACAAAAGTTTGCGGTAGAAACCGTTTTTTATGAGCAACCGTTTGGTATCCATGCACCTTGGAAGTATTTGAATGAACATGAAATGGGAGTCCTACTAGAAAGATATCCTGCCATCCAACAATTAATGGATCTTCAATAAGAATATGTACGATGTTATGCCTATGAGGAATATCCTAATAGGCATAACCCAGCAATAAAATCAATGTTGTAAGGTATCAAACATGGAAAACATTTTGAGACATTCTTGAAACAATTTGACATCGGCTAAGATTTTCTTCGCAAGCGATTTGGTATCTTTACTACGATAGGAGGAAAGAAGCCATATTCCATTATTATACTGTTTCCATTGTTGATATTGTGTATAATCGGAACGAATCGTACAATAAATGCTATAGAGTTCTTTCTTATATCCTTTATAAGCTTCTTCCGTGTATCCAGGTGTATCTTTATCCACGGAAACGAAAGTATCTTCGAAAATCAGACTCATCCATTTGAGCATTCGTTCCATTTGTAGCAGTTCCAGCTCACGTTCATCGTTGATTTCGGATGCGACAGGAAGAGGAAGAGGTGGTGCGGCGCGTCCGGAAAAATAGGTAGACGTCATACCAGTTACACTCGATGCCATAATGGGTGCTACGTTATTTACAATAAGGTGATAGAAAAACTGGGTGGTAAGAGAGGACATGTTACTAAGACATTTTATTTTAAATGATTTTAAAATGATGTTTGATACATGATTTTAAAATGATTTTTTAATCCATTTCTATATGGTTGTCTGTGTCTTTACAAATTCTGTATGTTTTTTACTGTTGTCATGGCGTGATTTACGGTATGATTGATATGTCCCGCCACATTCGCATGGATGAACATCACAGTCTTTCTTTATCCGTGCATTCGATTTCTCCCTCCGTCTTTGAAGTTTATCTTCACGTTCTTTCGCTATTTGTTCAGCATTTTCTTCTCTTTTCTTTTTATTCCATTCGAGTTGTTTCGCTTGAATTCTCTGCTGATTTGCCTTACGATATTCTTTATAATATTGAGCTTGCTCTTCCTTGTGATCTTCGTAGTACTTTTTTCGTGCTTTATGTATGCTTTCTGAATGTTGTTGCGCATATTCTTTTTGCTTTTCACACAAGAGGGTACGATTTTGTTTACGATACATTAATTTTTTCTCTAAGATTTCATCTCGATTCTCCTCACGATACTGTACTGAATAGGCAAGGATTTCGTCTTTTGATACATATGCTCTATTCACATTAAGGCAAAGAGGGTCATCTTTTGATTGTTTAATATATTCATCTTCTTTCGCACGTAATTGTTGAATGGTTTCACATGGATAATCTTCAATAATTTCCATAACAACATTATTCCACCCAATTATATTAATATGATTGTATAATACTGTTTTATCTGTTTTTGATAATTTTTTATGAGTACTTAATCGTTTATATAGTGGTTGGATAGTTGAACCATAATAATAATGTCCATCGATACACAATAATTGATAGATTTTGCCATCTATGTATGTTTCTTCTTCCGCTTCCTCCGCTTCCGCTTCCTCCTCTTCCTCTTCCTCCTCTTCATCTTCTTCCTCTTCCTCCTCTTCCTCTTCCTCTTCCTCTTCCTCCTCTTCCTCAAGTTGCGGATGATTCAGGCAAAGTAGCGAATATTCCAATGTATGTATATATTGTTCTTTTAGTTGTTCTAATTCACTTTTAGAATAACATGGTATTTTTTTAATCAATTCTATCTTAACTGTATCCCACCCAATTGAATTGATATATACATAGAGTGGGTCATTATTTGTTTTAGATAATTGTTTATGATTATTTAGACGAAATGGTAATTCAGATACTGTACAACCGATATAATAATACCCAGTATCACAAATAAGACGATATATTTTTCCACATTTGTAGATAGTATTATTAGTTGGATCAGTATCCTCAATATCATCAGTATCATTTAGACACAATATATCATCTTTAGCATGAATACGATATTCTTTCTCTTTTATATTTAATTCATTCTTCGATGCACATGGATAATTTTCAATAAGTATAATACATGCATTTTCCCATCCAACCTTACGCACATGTTCGTATAAAGTAGTAGTATGCTTTTTAGACAGAGTCTTATGTACATTCATACGAATATTTAATTCTTGCGTGGTCGATCCAATATAATATTTTCCATCATTGAATACAATTCGATAGATTTTAGAAGTTTGATAGCGATTTGCCATGGTTCTATTATATCATATACTGTATTCTTTAAGTTGATATTTTTAGATGCGTTTTTTAAATCAAATTTAACCATTACGTGGTAGATATGTAACCCCAAGACATGTCACTACATATCTTCTGCCACGTCTTATCCTGCAAATACAATTTATCACGATTTTTGAGCAACGGAAAGCATGACAAATATTCATCCATTTCTAGTAATTCACAGAATTTATAGAGAACATACCCATAAGACAAAAAATTGCGACGACCTTTCGGGCAGTGTTTCTTAAAAGACGGTTGGATTTCACGAAACATGTGTCGTAATTTCTCTTCATCTTCTCGTGACATGAAGGGAGCATTTTGTCCGTTTAGACGATTGATGATATGAGGGATGTGCTCGTAGTATTTGGAACATTTCATTGTTCGTAGAATCTCACGAAGTTTGGTCGGTTTTAACGAACCCATGTTGGTGATGCGCTCTTTCTTGAGTTGCACCATAATCGCATCATAGATGTCGGATGGAATCTCGGTACTCTCTTTGGCTTGAAATTGCGCAAGCCACTCATTGAAATGGTTAATCTTCTTATAGGCATAATAACAGACTTCTCGTGGTGGGTCCTTGTACGATGGCTTATCACTATCTACCAAAATAAATTCTTGGTGTCCGCACTTGGAGCAGGTAAGATTTGCTTCATTGAGGCACATGTTCATTTCATTTCCGCATACGTCACATAATGTCCACGGATCATCGTAATCATCAACTGTATTACGTGCCATGGAAGGGTCTTCTATTTGTAAATAGTCGTTGAGTAATTGATTACGTTGTAGTCCTTTCTTTTCGGTAGGAACAGGGTTAATGGAAGTAGAAGAGCCCGACAGGGTCATGTCGCCGTCTGGTTGTTCATGGGCAACACCGCCGAGAATGGCAAGAATGGAACCAGGTTTCGCTTTATTGGATTGATAATTCATGGTGCCTTGTTGGATGTGATCTTGGATGTCGTAATAGTTGTAGAGGATGTCACCAGAGCGAAGGTAATAATCCATCATTTCACTGCCATCACGAATGGCTTTAATTTTCTTTTCGAGAGCTTCGGCATCGCGTTCTAATCGCCATATTTCAATGTCAGAGGTGCTCTGACTGATTTTTTGTTGAAGGGTAGCGAGTTCTGATTGATAGGACTCGATGTTTTCTTGTTGTTCCATTAAATGCTGAACCTTTTGGTGATGAATCGCATCTAATGTCGTACGAGCTTCAGGATTGCTACGTTTTGAGCTTTTTACTTTAAAAAACGCACTATCACTCATGTAGGGTACTTATACGGTAGTAGAGAGAGGTTTTTAAACCCTCCAATCAGTGTTTTATGAAGGGGTTTATTTTTTATAAAATGGAATGAATAGAGTGATTTGCAAATGAGCTTTTTAAGTGGTATTTTAAGTAGTATTTTGGGTAAACGAAAGTCCACAAAAAATAGTAGAAATCGTATAAACTTTTCTACATTACGTAAAAAAGCATCTAAAAGTGAAAAATCACGTATTGGAAAAGGAGCATTTGGAATGACTTTTAAAAATCCTGGGGGTGTATATAAATTTTATTTTAAGCGTGTAGCTGCTTCAAATCAAAAAGTGCCAAAACACGATCTGAATGCGAATTATAATAGAGCACACACAGTAGCAACAATAACCGGTAATAAAAATCAACTATTCCAAATTGTTAACGGTTTTACAAAGAATGATTTTCCAAACAATGTTAGAAATCTTCTTCTAAAAATTGGAAAAATGCCAACAAATAATACTAATCTTCCAGTCATACGTATGCCTTATCTTGGCATTGATCTTCATAGGGCTACAAATACGGATGGAAATAAAGCTAAGATACGTATGATACCTATTTCTATTTTGATGATACAATGCTATGAATTAATGAAACAAATTGATAAAATAAGAAAGAAACAAATGTGTCATGGTGATATGAAAATAGATAATATCATGATTGATCCAAAAACTGGTAAAATGACCATCATTGATTTTGATTTTTTTGCAGAATTTAAAAATTTATATTTGGAATACTCTAATATAATTACTCGTATTATGAGAACAAAAGGGACAGCAATACCTCAATATATACCGCCTGAAATTCTATATATAATATCAATTGGTGAAAATATCGATTCTTATCTTTTTTATAAAAAATATTGTAATGGTGGTATGATGTTCTTCTTAGAGTGTATTGGTATTAAAGGAGAAAAGGACGTTAAAGATTATTTTGATGACAGTTTTAAAAATAATCGTACGTATGTACATCCATTTATTTTTTCTATCACAGACAACGGAGGTAATGAAGTAAGAAATATGAAAATATCTAATAATATTATGAACTATTTTGACTATTTTGGATTTGGAATGGTAATGACTATGTTTTTTAGTAGATTATATCCTAAGGAACCTAACTATAAAAATGGAGAGGAAAGAGATGCATATCATAAGATGCGTAAATTATTGATGAACATGTGCGATTTTTCAATACAAAAACGTCCACTTCCAGATAATGTTCTTCAAGAAATGCAGCAAATTATGTCAGGCATTTCTAATCCATTATTCATTTCTATTAATTCGAACAATTTTAATGAAAATGAAAATGAAAATGAAAATGAAAATGTGAATGTAAAAAAGAAAGATTTAAATCAAAATTCAAATAGTCCACCTACTAAAAAACGTAAATAAAACTACTACACATTTCCATAAAATAGATATTCCACCGTGAAAGGTTCTATTGGTGCCGATTGATGTGCATGGATTCGTGTTATTAACTGTTCCATGCGACGATTAAATTCATCGGTGTCAATATGAATGGCACCTGTTACGCTATATTCAAAAGGGGAACAATATTTCTTGTCCTCTTGATATGCATCAGGATTAAAACGAAGAAAGACGATGTTTCGGAATCCAATGTCTTCGTGTAATTGTAGCATCCGCTTTTGTTCGCATTCATAATTCATATGTCGATGTTCGTCAATTTCAATCATCAGACAATGCGATCCAAAATCAATGGCAATATCAGGTCGTTTATTCGAACATCCTCCCTCTACGATTTTATCAAATCGCATGGTGATTTCTTTGAATTCTTCTTTTAATCGGTCGCGAACAAGATGCTCTTTTAGTTTATACATTCGGGGAATTTCTACGTCTGGGTGTAATACACAGTAGCAACGAAAGCAGTAGGGATTCCAACGGGATCCGATAATGGATACTGTTTTGCAGTGTTGACATCCGCTGGAGGGAGTACAGGTGACACAGGTTGCTTTTCGTTTATCGTG
>Ga0114960_10003350_pt1 | contig 12287 bp, 12 predicted proteins | sample C_130625_MF_Meta_FD_92637 | JGI IMG/M metagenome (GOLD analysis project Ga0114960, IMG submission 92637) | Freshwater microbial communities from Lake Croche, Canada to study carbon cycling - C_130625_MF_MetaG | ecosystem: Environmental > Aquatic > Freshwater > Lake | place: Lake Croche, Canada... | reverse complement strand
TGCAGGGTCAAATTTTTAGAAATGGCCAAGCCCACAGCACCTGCAGCGCCAATCACCCACACTATTTTTTTCAAATCACTGCACCTGGTTGAGATTCAAACGTTTTTCACTTTGGGGGCGAAATACCGAGTCCAACGCGAGGCTGTTTGCGACACGATCAAGGGTTTGGCGGCGGCCAAAAATTCTTGCGTGTGCTTTCGAGTCATGTGATCGGCAAAAGCTTCTTCACTTTTGTAAACCTCATAGAGCAAAACCTGACATTCATCCTTGCTGTCACGCAACACATCGAATTGATAGCAACCTTCTTCATGTTCAACAGAAGCATGGGCATTGATGTCAATGAGTTGATTGAACAAGGCCAAACTCTCAGGTTTCACCACAAACTTCACTTCCAAAACGAATTCATTCATCAGTCGACACCTTAAAAAATATTAAACATGCTTTGAAAACACAAAACTCATGGCAATCAAAGCGTCTCTTGGTAAGCCCTCAACCCCAACGCATGAAATTGAAGGATGGTTGAATTTCTCAAAGAGCGCAGGATAAAGAATATTCACCCGAGGGTAAAACTTTCTAAATTGACATAAAGAAATATTGACACTGACCACCTCAGAGAGATTGAACGTGGTCGTTTGGATTAATTCTTCGATATTGTGAATGATCCTGCGGGCTTGCTCTTCAACGTATTCGGGCAAAAACGCAGCAGGGGTTTGCAAATCAATCGGCAGTATGCCATTGGCATACATGAGATGACCGCTAGACTTCAATTGATTTAATAGCATGATGGAGTATCAATTTCATCTCAACGGGTTGTGGACATCGACTCTAGAATCGATTTGACTTTGTGTTGAACGGCTTGCTCTCGCTCAGAAGGGGGCAACCCATCAAACTCAACAAAGACCATCGCCGCTTGGTGCCCAAACTCAGAGAGTTTTTTGGCGTCCGACAGATCTACACCCTCGGGTATCTTCAGCACAATTTCGTGTGCATAAGTACTCACAGGACCATGGTGATAGATCTTGGGTTTGATGGGCGTCTTGCCCGTTTCATTGTCCTTGATGGCATTGGCCAACATTCTTCTAAATGCCACCACACCCCGATCGGTTGTGCCCAAGTGCTCCGCATTGCGATTGGCAACAGCGCCTTGTGTGACCACGGCATCAAAATCCCCTGGCTCTTGTTGGCGCTCATGGTAAGGACGATTGTCGGTTTGCCCGATGAAGGGAATTTTGTCAACGCCAAAATCATCTCGGGTCATTTTGCGCACGCTTTTGTTGTAGCTGTTCAAATGGGCAAAGCCAATGTAGAACGAATGTGTGTCATCGACCGCAACAGCCCAACGGGTCAAAAAGGGTCGGATACCAACACTTTCTTGATCCACTTTATTGCCACCATTGGGAAACTGTCCCATGTTGGGCAAAATGATGTCGCTTGAGCGAACAAACACATAGTCTCCGACCTTGCGCGTGGCCATGGACAAAAAACCAAGTGGTGTTTCCGGAAAATCCAATTGCGGCAGCACCTTGAAGGCAGTGGAAAACTGCTGGCCCGCGACAATCGCATGCAAGAAAGCGTTGTGCATGGGATCCGAGCCATTTTCGACAATTTGCACCCAGTTGCAAGGCATGCTCATCCTAAAAGGCACCACCTCGTTGTCTTGTGGGTGATCCACACAATCGTAGGTTGGGAATTCAGGCAAGTCGTCAATGGGTCCCATGTAGGCAAAGATCAGTCCTTGCCACTCACGGACTGGATAGGCGCCTTGCGTGAGATTGTGTTTTCTTTTGCTCGTTTCTGGCTCCGCTGGAGTGTCCAAAATGGTGCCATCGACATCGAAGTGCCAACCGTGATAACAACAGCGAATGCCTCGCTCAGCAACAATGCCAAACTCAAGCGACGAGCCGCGGTGCACGCAGTGGCGGTGCAAGAGCCCAAGCCTGGAGGACTTGTCACGAAAAACCACCAAATCCTCGCCGAGCAACCGCACAGCGACGGGCAAATCTTTGAGCTCAGACGAGAGTAAGAAAGGATGCCAATACTTGCGCAGATACTCTCCGCCTGGAGTGTCCGGCATCACTTGGGTGATGTATTGATCTGAATTGGGAGCCGGCCTGTTGTGATAACCGCTATAGGGCCTAGTATCGCGAACCGAGATGGTCTTGTCTAACATGCATCTTCTCCTAAGCCCAAAATCCTAACCCGCAATGCTCAATTCGTCAATCATGATGATTACTTATAACGATCTTCCCATCCCAAAAAATCATTGACTAGTACAAACCCTAGAAGGGAGTAACGTATGATTCTTCCAAATATTTCGAGAGGAATGATCTCGAAAAAATTGAGCAAAATCAAATCACATGACCAAACGTATGGCGTTGGCTTGACCGCGGACAAAAACCCAAAGGGACATCATGAAAAATTGGAAATTACTCGGTTGCATGCTTTTCATCGCACCCTTGCTGGCTCAAGCTCAAACTTTTCCCAATAAACCCATTCGCTTGGTGGTGCCGTACGCGGCCGGCGGTGCCGTGGATGTTCTGGGTCGACCAGTTGCACAACGCATGTCTGAGTTGCTAGGCCAACCCGTCATCGTTGACAACCGACCTGGTGCGAATGCAACGCTGGGTACTGACAATGTGGCCAGATCTCCAGCGGACGGTTACTCCATTGTGCTCACCTCCATTGTTCATTATTTGGTGCCCTATTTTTCCAAAAATGTCCCCTACGACACATTCAAAGACTTCACCCCCATCTCCAGCATTGCGGTCACGCCCAATATTTTGGCCGTGCACCCATCCTTGGGCGTGAACAACATGAAGGAATTCATTGAGTACGCTCGCAAGAACCCGGAAAAGTTGTTTTATGGCACCACCGGCGTAGGATCCACCCATCACTTGTCTGGTATTTTGTTGGCCCAAATGGCCAACATCAATATCGAACATTTGCCCTACAAAGGCGGCAACCCCACCATCACGGATGCCATTGGTGGACAAATACCCATGGTGATTTTGACCTCCCCCACCATATTGCCCTACTCTAAATCAGGCAAACTGAAAGCCTTGGCCATCATTGAGGGCAAGCGCTCAAAAACACTCCCCGACCTTCCAACCATCGGTGAAACCGTCCCCGGTTATGCGATTCCTGACTTGTGGTTTGGAGTGCTAGGACCCGCCGGGATGAACAAAGCGCTGGTCGATAAATTGAATGCAAGCATCAGGCAAGCAGTCAACACGCCAGAGGTCAAGCAAAAGCTAGAGGCATTTGGCTTTGAGGTCACAGGAACCGCGAATGCAGACGAATTCGCGGGCTCCCTCAAAGGTGACATGGAAGTCTTTAAGAAAATCATTGTGACAGCCAATATCAAACCAGAATAATCAAACGGGTATCGAAATGAATCTCAACAGAAGACAGCTCATCGCCTCGGCCTCGGCATTGGCCATTCCAGCTCTGTCCAGAGCAGACAACTATCCCAGCAAACCACTGCACTTGGTCGTGCCTTATGCACCAGGCGGCGGCTTGGATGTATTCAACCGCCCCATGTCCATAAAGATGGGAGAACTCTGCGGTCAGGCCGTGGTGATCGACAACAAGGCCGGTGCTTCAGGTGTCATTGGTGCCGATTATGTTGCCAAAGCGCCTGCAGATGGCTACACCTTTTTAAGCTCTTTTTCATCTCAAATATTGCAGCCCTATGTGCTGAAGAACGTCCCTTTCGACAACGAGCGCGATTTCACCCCCATTCTTGAAGGTGCACGTGCACCCATTGTGATTGTGGTCCATCCCTCTGTCCCCGCCAACAACATGGCTGAATTGATGGCCTATGCCAAAAACAATTCGGGCAAAGTGGGCTATGTCACGGCTGGCACCAATACGTCTCAGCACCTGACAGGCATCATGTTGGAAAAGGTCACTGGCATACCTTTGGTTCACGTCTCTTACAAAGGGGGAGCGCCTGCTTTGACCGACCTCTTAGGAGGCCAAGTGCAGATGGGTATCTTGGTGTTGGGCCCCATTAGCCAACACATACAATCGGGCAAACTAAGGGCCCTGGCCGTGATCGAGTCAACCCGGGCCAGATCAGCACCACAGATCCCCACACTGGAAGAATCGGGATTTGGCGGAGCCACCATGCCGGACACCTGGATTGGGTATTTTGGGCCGCGCAATCTTCCACCGGCCATCACCAAGCAACTCAATCAGTACATTCAACAATCGACCCAAAACCCCGACGTCAAGGCCAAGCTTGAAACGGCTGGCTATGAGGTGACAGGCGGAACACCCGAGCAGTTCAAAGACAAAATCGCATTGACCAACGAGCATTACAAAAAAATTACAACCGCCGCCAACCTCAAGCCTCAATGAATCCTTTGAAATGAACTCTTTGAAAAGAACCACATGAAATTAGCGACATTTATCAACTCAAATCACCACACCGTCATTGGTGTCGTCAACATTGAGAATCAAACCGTATTGGATCTACAAGCGTGCTACATCGCAAAACACAAAAAAGAGAACCATGCATTCAAGACCATGCTCGACTTGATCGATGCAGGCAAAGAGGCTCTTGAAGAAGCCCGAGTTTTGGATGATTTATTCAAAGATGACAATCGATACAACCATCACTTAAAAAACGTTGAGCTCTTGTCACCTGTTCCTGAACCTCGTCAAATTCGCGACTTCAACAATGCCGAGGGTCACTGGCGCAATGCGCCTGCCGGAATGGAAATGTTGAGAGCGAGGTTGAGCAATAAACCCATTCCCAACCGAAGTGATATCTCGGTCGCCATACCTGAAGTCAACTACACACAGCCCATTTTTTACATCAGCAACCGATTCAATGTAATCGGTCAAGATGCCACGGTCACTTGGCCCAAATACTCCAATTGGTTTGATTACGAAGGTGAATTCGGAATATACATCGCCAAAAAAGGCAAAGACATCTCACAAGCCCAGGCCAAAGACTATATTTTCGGCTACAGCATTTTTAATGACTTTTCGGCGCGTGACAAACAAATGCGCGAGATGGAAGGCCGAATGGGCCCCACCAAGGGGAAAAGTTTTGACACAGGCAATTCAATTGGGCCTTGGATTGTGACGAGCGATGAAATCGACAATCCCCAAAATTTAAAAGTAACCGTCAGGGTCAACCATGAAGTCTGGGGCGAGAGCTCGACATCAACGATGGTTCATAGTTTTGAAAAAATCATTGAATACATCTCTGAATCTGAAACCATCCATCCAGGCGAATTTCTCGGCTCAGGAACCATTGCAGGCTGCTGCAGTCTCGAGTGCGACAAATGGATGAAGGATGGCGACATCATTGAAATCGAGTTCGAAAAACTCGGCATACTGCGCAACAAGGTCTCAAGAGAAAAATAATCTTCTGAAAAAAGCGACGCACTTCGTTTCAAGATTTAAACACCACCCGACACCTCAAGGATGGAGCCAGAGCAATACGTGGCCTTGTCGGAGATCAACCATGAAATGGCTTGAGCGACTTCTATCGCTTCGCCCACACGTTTCATCGGCACAAAATTCTTCGCTTTATCCGCGCGATTGGGATCCCCTCCATCGGCATGGATTTCGGTGTCGATCATCCCAGGGCGCACAGCGTTCACACGAATACCGTGGGACGCCAACTCCTTGGAGAGTCCCAACGTAAAAACTTCAACGGCCCCCTTGGAAGAAGCGTAGTCAATGGCCATGTCGGGTGCGCCAGACTTCACAAAAGCAGTCGATAAATTCACAATTGAACCGCCCTGCCCGCCATTTTTTGTCGACATGAGACGAGTGGCCTCTTTTGCGCACATCATGGCACCAATCACGTTCACAGCAAAAATCTGATGAAGTCGATCAAAGCTCATCCCCGCCAAATTGGAATACGTGGACAAGATACCCGCATTGTTGACAAGACCATGCAAGCCGTCAAAGTTTGATTCTAAGAAATCAAAAATTGACCTGACATCGGCTTCATTGGAAATATCACCAGCAACGCACTTGGCAATTCCGCCCAAGGCATGGATCTCGCTGACGAGTTTTTCGGCAACCTCGTGTTTATTTCGGTAATTGATACAAACAGCATAGCCTGCTTGCGCCAACAACTTGGCTGTTGCAGCACCAATGCCTCTGGCACCACCGGTGATCAAAATTGTTTTACTCATCATTGGCCTGTCATTGGATAAACCACCATCAGTGGATTATCTTTAATTTTTATTGAAGCAGCATTGGCAAGACATCCAAAGCAGAAAACAATTGGATATACGCGATTTGCAATTGAAGTCAAACCCAGTGAGTTATTTTAGTTCAATTCAAAATCGTAAAAATAATTGTCTCAGACCGATCCCGATAAAAGCTTCAAAAAACCCGTGATGACAAACGCTATGAAATGATGGATTGGCTCTCAAAAGACTCGATCGTCATGAATTTCATCAATACAGATTGTGATCAATCCCTTTTAAATCGTTCCGCCTTTGCGAGCCAATCAACGACGAACTGTAATGACCTGCAAGAAAATACATTGGCATTGATATAAGACATGAAATGCTGAAAACAAACCATAATAATTCTTGCAATAAAGTGATCGTTGCTGGTTAGTGAATTTGAAATGATTTAGTCATTTACTTTGATGGATATCAATATTTTCAATTCTCTCTGAGTAAGAATTATTAGTCCTAAACACGAAAGACATCACATGAAAAACATTCTTCACAAAGGGCTAATTCTTCTACCTTTGGCACTAACTTCCTTTTTGGCAACGTCATCATGGGGGCAAGAGGTTGATCAGCCTTGGCTTATCAGAGCACGGGCATTGCAATTGAATTGGGCCAACCAACAAAACAACGACTCTCAAGTCCAACTTTGACTCATAACATCTAACTCGAACCCGAAGTTGCCTTGAAGCTCAATCATGAGAGAAACTACCAATGGGAATTTGTAATTCGACTTCTAAAATAAAGCTCAAAAGTGCACAACTTTCCCCTCAAGCATCCACAACTTGAGCCACTTCACTGCAAAAGACCAACAACTTGGTACGCCCCACTCCAGAGAAATACCACACCATGGGAAGTTCAAAAAAAATACTCATTGCGGGCGCAGGCCTGGGTGGATTGGCAGCAGCACTTGCCTTGCTCAAACGAGGTATTGATGTCGACGTGTATGAGCAAGCAAAAGAACTTCGCGAAGTGGGCGCTGGTCTGCACATCTCACCCAATGCTTTTCGCGTCCTTGATGAACTTGGCATTGGCCAAGAAGTTCAAGACAAATCCTGCATTGCAGCTGGCCGTGAAGTCAGGATGTGGAGCACGGGTGAAATTTGGCCCGTCTTTGACCTAGGAATGAAGTCGGTTGAGCGCTATGGATTTCCATACCTCACAGTCTACCGTCCGGACTTGCTTGAAGCACTTGTCAACGCAGTGCGTGCCATCAAGCCCGATGCCATCCATTTGCATTCGTCTTGCATAGGTTTTGAACAAAACGAGCAAGGCGTCACACTGCAACACACACAGGGCAGCACCAAGGCTGATGCATTGATTGGCGCTGACGGTGTTCACTCCAAAATTCGGGAGGGACTCTGTGGTGTTGACGCCCCCCAATACAGCGGGCTGATTGCATGGCGTGGATTGATCCCCATGGAGCGCTTACCCGAGAGAATGCGTCGATTGGTGGGGACCAATTGGATAGGTCCTGGTGGACACATTGTTCATTACCCAGTTCGCAAAGGTGAATTGATGAATTTTGCAGGAATCTCCGAAAGTGAAAGCCAATGGTTGACAGAGTCTTGGAATGTACAAGGCAGTATTGAAGAGTGTCTTGGCTGCTACCCTGGTTGGAACGAAGATCTTCACTTCATGATCAAATCCATAGAGACTCCCTACAAGTGGGCCTTGATGATCCGACCGCCACTTGATGTTTGGACCCAGGGCCGAGTGACCCTTCTTGGGGATGCGAGCCACGCGACATTGCCATTTTTAGCGCAAGGTGCAGCAATGGCCATTGAAGATGGTTTTATTTTGGCACGTGCCATTCATGAAATCAGCGATATTCCTGACGCGCTCAAGCGCTATGAAAATGCTCGCAAAGAGCGATGCAACCGAGTGGTCACAGGATCTGCGGCAAATGCCAAGCGTTTTCACAATCCTGTATTGGCCAATCCCGATGAAGCGCGGGCCTACGTCAGCCGAGAATTATCACCCGAAAAAATCGCTGAGCGATATGAATGGGTCTATACCTATGACGTGAATACAGTCCCTCTTTGATCCGAATCCAACCCGACACTCACCATGAAAATCACTGCACACCAACTCAATGCTCTGCGGATTTTTGCGTCCTTGGCCTGTGTGTTTTGTTTGAACTTTGCCGCCAAAGCACAAACCGCCTACCCAGATCGTCCCATCAAGCTGATCGTCCCGGCGGCCGCGGGTGGACCCACCGATGTTTTGGCTCGCTTTGTGGCCGATGCACTCATGAAGTCACTGGGTCAGCCGTCCATCATTGAAAACCGCGCGGGGGCGGGTGGAATCATCGGCGCTCGCGCCGTGGCCACCTCAGAGCCCAATGGTTATACCCTGCTCTTTGGCAATACTGCAACACTGGCCACCATACCCGCCACCTCAAAATCCGCTGGCTATGATTCTCGCACAAGCTTTGCGGCGGTTGCCAAAGTGATCGACTCCTACCAAGTTGTGGTGGTCAACCCGAGTTTGCCCATCAAATCCATCGCCGAGCTTATTGCTCATGCCAAAGCCAATCCAGGCAAAATGAATTTTGGCGCAGCCGGTCTTGGAAATTTGACACATCTCTCGGGTGAGCTATTGAAGGTCCGCACGGGCATTCAATTTGAAACAGCACAATACAAAAGCGGAGCCGAGTCTCTACAAGCCGTCTTGGGCGGTCAAGTGGATTTTGCAATCGACAACATTGGTGCTGTTCGAGCTCTCGCCAAAGATGGCAAATTGCGTGCACTGGCCCTCACCAGTGCCACGCGTGAGAGCGAGTTTCCCGAACTGCCCACCATGGCCGAATCCGGCATCCCAGATTATGTTGTCACCAGTTTTTTTGGCGTGGTGGCTCCTTTTGGCACACCCACGAGTACCATTGCCCGCCTGAATGCTGCCATCAATGAAGGCTTCAAAGTGCCAGCATTTCAAGCCAGTCTGCGTCAAATCGGTGCCAAAGGCTCTCCCAACACACCCGATCATTTCCAAGCACTGATCGAGCAAGAAACCCGCAAATGGATTGACCTTGCCCGTGCTGCCAACATCGATATCAACAACTGATGAGAACAAGAGGTAATTTTGCCACTGAAATCAGTGGTGTCCCCAGCCTAGGCGCACCATCACTAGCTTCTGAACTGATTTAAAAAACCAATAATGGAGACAACACATTGAAGACCACTTCACTCAATGGCATCAAAGTACTGATGGCGGCCGCACTTTCAAGTGTGACCTTGTTCTTACAACTGGATGCATGCGCTCAACCGTTGACGCCAGTGCACATTCTCGTGGGCTTTCCATCGGGGGGCGGCGCCGATGCGGTGGCCAGACTATTGGCAGAACGTCTTGAAAAGTTGACTGGGCGCACCCACATCGTGGACAATAAAACAGGAGCCAGCGGCAGCTTACCCATGCGCGCCTTGCTGACTGCCCCAGCCGACGGCAGCACATTGGTGCTGGCACCAGACACCACGGTGATCGTTTACCCCTACACCGTCACTTCTGCAGGCTTTAACCCCAGCACCGATCTGATCCCCATCTCACGGGTAACTTCCTATGACTTTGCACTAGCGGTGCGAGGGGAATCGGACATCCGTAGCCTTGATAATCTCAAGGAAGCAACGCGCTCCAACCCCAAAGCGGCCAGCATCGCCAACCCAGCTGCCGGCAACTTGTTACATTTTTACGCCATTGCTTTGGCCAAAACCTTGGGGATGGACAATGTGACCCACGTCGCTTATCGAGGCGTTGCCCCAGCGATCACTGACACGATCGGTGGGGAAGTATTGGCCATGGTGGCACCAGTTGGCACCGTTTTGGCGCAGGCCAATGCTGGCAAATTGCGAATTTTGGCCACCACTGGCCAAGATAGGGGCGCCAAAACACCCAACATTGCCTCCATGAAAGAACTCGGATATAACGAGCTCATTTCCAGTGGCTGGTTTGGGCTCTTCGCTCCGGCAAAAACCCCGATGGACGTTGTACAAAAAAATAGTGAACTTGTGCGTCAAATTTTGTCCGATCCCACCACGCAAACCAAACTGGCTGCGTTGGACATGGACGCATCTTGGAATAGCCCCCAAGCATTTAGAACTCTTGTCGATACCGAAGGTCGCAAGTGGGCTGGCGTGGTCAAAGCCTCTGGATTCAAAGCAGATCAGTAACATCTGCACAAACACGTTGACATCAACCGCATCAAACCAATCTAGCGAAGAGTAGGAAAAAAATGGACCTCGAGATCAACGGCAAGAAAGCACTTCTCACTGGCAGCAGCAAGGGGATCGGCTACGCCATCGCGCACCGTTTGGCCATGGAGGGATGCAATTTAGTGCTGATTGCTCGCTCAAGTGCAGAACTTGAAGAAGCTGCTCAAAAAATTCGTCAAGAAAGCGCCCGAGACGTGGAGATCTTGGCCATGGATTTGGCTGATCGACATGCTGCAAGCAAGATAGTTCAGGCGCATCCCTGGGTTGACATCTTGGTCAACAATGCAGGCGCCATTCCGCGCGGCTCTCTGGATCAGTTGAGCGATGAAGTGGTGCGTGAGGCCTGGGATGTGAAAGTCTACGGGTATATCGACATGTGTCGTCACTACTTGCCCATCATGCGCAAAAAGCGCGAAGGCGTCATCCTCAACGTGGTTGGAGCCGCTGGTGAGATGAACGACCCCAATTATTTTGCTGGAAGTGTGGGCAATGCAGCACTCATTTCACTCACCAAAACCTTGGGCTCCACCAGCATAGAAGATGGCGTGCGTGTTGTGGGCGTGAACCCTGGCCCCGTTCTGACTGAGCGCACCATACAAAGCATGCAAAAACGCGCTGCCGATCGACTCGGAGACGCCAATCGTTGGCCGGAAATTGCAGCTCGCATGCCCAGTGGTCGTGCAGCAACCGTCGATGAAGTGGCCGCCATTTCAGCACTGTTGTGTTCCCCCTTATCGTCCTATACCAGTGGCTCCCTCATCAATATTGATGGCGGTTTATCCAACCGCTGTCCAGTCATGTGAATGAAAGTCAACGGCCATGGAACTCTTCTTACAAAACAAACTCAATTCAAATGGCAAACTGGATGCAAGCTCACTGGCCGTTTTGGCCCTGCACTGGCAAAATGACTTGGTACTCCCAGATGGAAAATTTGGCTTCTTTGCCAAAGAAATCGAGCGCAACGGTTTGGTGCCCAGAATGGCCAAAGTTCTCGATGCTGTGCGCGCAGCAGGTGGTACGGTCATTTACGTCAATGTGGAACGCAGTGCCGACTCTCGAGAGGTGATTAAAAACAGTCCTTTGTTTGCCGCTTCTGCCAAAGTGGCCGCCTTTGTGCGGGGAAGCTATGGAGCAGAAGTGATTGATGCCCTCAAGCCCCAGCCACTGGACTTTCAAATTGATCACCCCAGGATCAGTGCTTTCTTTGGCAATGGGCTTGATCTACTATTGCGCGCCAGAAAAATCCAAACTGTGGTGGTGGCAGGAACTGCCACCAATGTGGCCATTGACAGCAGTGTGCGAGACGCACTCCAATTGGGGTATGAGACCATTTTGCTCGAAGATTGTTGCTGCTCATCAGACCCCTCTTTTCATGAAGCAGCGATGAAAACCCTCCGAATCCTCGCCACTTGGGTGGCCACGACAGAGGATTTCCTGGCTCGACTTGAAACAGCGTAACCGGGCTTCATCCTGTGAAGCTAGCCACAGCTGCCCGTTTGGCCACATTGGGTGCAAAATTCACAGCCGTCCTTTTTGATGACTGCATGCGCTCCACATTCAAAACATTTTTTCCCACTCATCATTGCAGGGGCCGTTGAAGCCTTTGCGTTATTCTCAGACAAATCATTGGTCAAAAGGCCATTTCTGCGCCCCATGATGTTTTGAATCGCAAAGGCAATGGCAGCCACTTCGGAGTCGTGCCACATGGGAACTCGCGTTCCATCCACCTTTTCAAAAGTCCCCAAACGCACAGCTCCCCGGTCCCATGCTACTTTGCGCATATCACTGAGGGCTCGCTCTAAAAAACCTCCTCTTGCTGCCAATGACAACAACCGCATGCTCGCAGTGATCCATTGCTGAGACTCTGCAC
>Ga0114960_10003349_pt1 | contig 12291 bp, 7 predicted proteins | sample C_130625_MF_Meta_FD_92637 | JGI IMG/M metagenome (GOLD analysis project Ga0114960, IMG submission 92637) | Freshwater microbial communities from Lake Croche, Canada to study carbon cycling - C_130625_MF_MetaG | ecosystem: Environmental > Aquatic > Freshwater > Lake | place: Lake Croche, Canada... | reverse complement strand
TGCGGGCCGCGGCGTCTGACACCACGCCATGACACTCCCACCCCACGCTCCAGACAACCCTCCCGAGGAGGATCGGCCAAGGTCCGACGGCGGGGCGCACGGCGATCTAGCGCCGCTCGACGCCGCCGTCAAGCGGCTCGCTGCGATCGACGACCAACTCGCCGGTCTTGCCACGAATGGCAACGAGGCCGCCGCCGGGGATGCCGCCATCACCCCCGAACTGGCCGAACGGCTCGATACGCTCCTTCTCCTCAGAATGGTGGCGGCGGGGGAGGCGAAGTCGCCACCGCCGCTGTCGATCGGGAAGTTCCGCGTCATCCACAAGATCGGCGAAGGGGGCTTCGCCGAGGTTTTCGAGGTGATCGACACGAAACTCGTCCGCCGCGAGGCGCTGAAGATCGCTCGCCCCGAGATCCTCCTCGACGCAGGGAAGACGAATCGATTCCTCCGCGAGGCAAAACACGCCGCGAAGATCTCCCATCCGAATGTCGTCATCGTCCATGAGGTGGGGGAGCACGACGATCTCCCCTACATCGCCCAGGAGTTGTGCGGCGAGAGCCTCGCCTCCTGGCTCGAGCGTCATCCCGGCCCCGTCGATCCCGCGATGGCCGCCGGTGTCGTCCAGGCGCTCGCCGAAGCAGCTCACGCGGCCCATGCCGTGGGTGTCATCCACCGCGACATCAAGCCGGGGAACGTTCTCCTCGTGCCGAGCGACGACGGCCCGCTCCCTCCCGACGACCGGCCCGAGACGCGCAGCACCGTCGGGAAGCCGGAGGAAGTGCGACGGCAGGGGGTGAAGCTTGGTGACTTCGGCTTGAGCGCCTCGATCGTCAGTGTCGATCACGATTCCCCCGGCACCGCCCCCACCGAGATCGGTACGAGGCTAGGGACGCCGGAGTGGATGGCCCCCGAGCAGGTCAACCCGGCGCTCGGCCCGATGGATGCCCGGACCGACGTCCATGCCCTCGGCCTCGTCCTCGACCGACTTCTGACGGGGCGCTGCGTGAATGCCGGCCCGTCGCTCGACTCCATCTACCGGCGCGTGCTCGACGTCGAGCCGGAGCCGGCTGACCGCGTCGTGCCGGGGATCCACCCCGATCTCGTTGCCGTCTGCAGCAAGTGCCTGGCGAAGCGTCCGGGCGCGCGTTACCCCTCGGCCGCCGAGCTCGGCGTCGATCTGTCGCGCTTCCTCGACGGCCGCCCGACGATCGCCCGGCCCCTGACGCCGGCCCAGCAGGCAGCCCGTTGGCTGCGGCGCAATCCGATCCTCGCCGGCGCGATCGCCGCGGCGCTTGCCGCCCTGTTCCTCGGTGGCCTCGTGATCGAAGAGCGGGCCTGGAGGATCTCCCGCGAGAATGAGATCAGGTTGAAGGACGAGTTCGCCACGCAGGAAGAGGAAAAACGCCAGGCGGCCACAGCCGAGCGGGAGGCACAAGAGCGGGCGGAGAAGGCCGCACGGGACGCCACCCGCGATCTCCGCCGCGCCTTCGAGACCTACCGGATCGGCAATGCCGTCGCGGCCGTCGCCGACCTGCAGAAGAGCGCTGCCGCCGATCCGGCGCTGGCCAACTCGATCGCCGGCGGATGGCTCCTCGCCCGGACGCATGGCGAGATTGCCACGCTCATCGACCGGGGTGGAAAGGCGCCGCCGGGGAACTCCGACGCCCTGCAGATCCATTCCCTTGCCCTGTCGCCGAAAGCTGACCTGCTCGCCGCCGGTGTGGCCGACGGAACGCTCGTCCTCCTGCCGCTCGCTGCCGATGGCACGGCTGCCGGAATACCGCGCGAGATCGATGTTGGCCATGAGATCAATCAAGTTGTCTTCAGCCCCGATGGGCAGATCGTGGCGACGGCCGGGAAGCTCCGCGGGGAGCACGACGACAAGAATGCAAAGAACGCGAAGGACGAAAAAACCGAGCCGGTCGACGCGGGCCGGGTCCGGCTCTGGAACGTCGCCGACGGGAGCCATCGCCGTGACCTCGAGCTCCGCGGGAACGAGGTTTTTTCCGTCGCCTTCTCGCCGTCGGGAGACCGGATCGCGTGGGGGGGCGCCGACCGTACGATCCGGTTCGCGGCGCTGGGCGACGGGGCCGAGGCTCCGATCGAACACCGTCCCTTCGATAGCGGCGGGGCTGAAGCTCCGCAGACAGGCCTCGAGGTGATCAGGGATCCCAAAGCCGACATCGAGATGGTCCGGTTCCTCGATGACCAGCGAGTGCTCGTCGCCATTCACGAGCGGGTCTGTCTACTCGATCTGGCCAGCGGAAGGATCGAGCGGGCCTTCATGGGAGAGCAGGGGGATGTTCAGGCATTTTCGCTCTCGCCCGACCGCAAACGAATCATCGTCGGGGGCTGGTTCGAGCACATGGTGCGCGTTTGGAACTTGGAGTCGGGATCGCTCGATTTCGAAATCGAGGGGGCCACGCAGTGGATCCATGGATGTGAGTTCTCCGCCGATGGCCGATGGATCGTTACCGGCTGCAAGGACAGCGTGATCCGGGTGTACGACGCCTCGACCGGTGATCCTGTGGAGGAGCTCGTTGGCCATCTCGGCCGCATCTGGAACGTGCTCTACCATCCTTCGGGGAGGATTCTCTCGGCAGGGGGCGATGGGACGGTGCGGCTTTGGGATCAAGGGATCGGCCCGTTGATGCGGGGAGCGAATACCATCACAGTGCCGGGCCTCCCGTCGGCCGAGGCCGTCGCTGATTTCGGCGATGGTCGAGGGCTCGTCTTGCCCCGTGGCGGCGTGCCGGTGATCATCGACGCCGACGGCAAGACGACGCGGGTCGATGGCATCGACGTCACGAAGATCCATGTGGCCGCGGTCGATCGCGTCAGCCGCCGCTGCGCGATTGCCGATTCCGACGGGATTGCTGTCTTTCCGCTGCTTGGGGATGGGACCGCCGTCGGTCCGGGCAATTTGCTGCTCCCCCCGAGCTTTTCGGTCGCTTGGGGTGAAAGCGGATGGCTGTATTCCGGAAAGACCGAGCCGGACGGCACGAACGGATGCTGGGCCTGGCCACCCGATTTCAAGGCTCCGCAGTGCATCGACGGGGGGCTGCGGGGGCCGATCGACTCGATCTCGATCAGTCGCGGCGCTCGTCCCCGGCTCGCTTTTGCCACCGGCGCCGTCATCAGGGTTCATGACCTGGGGCCCGATGGTGCTCCTGTGGCCGGGAAAGGCCGGCAGCTGGCCGATCTCACCGATGAGACAGGGCTTTGGCTGCGGCTCGCCTGGTCGCCCGACGGAGCCTGTCTGGCTGTCGGCTCGGTGGGCGGAGAGACATTGATCCTCGACGCCGACACCGGCAGTACCTTGGTCGACTTGGGGTCGTTCATGGCGCCGGTGAAGGGCATCGTTTGGGCCGACAACGGCCGGTCGCTGATCGTTGCCGCCGAGCATTGCATCCGCCTCGTCGATGCCTCGACCGGCGAAACTTTTGATGAGATCCGCCCCGATTGGGCCGTCAGCGACATGACCATCATCGCCGGCCACGATCGTCGTCCTTACCTGGTCGTGACGGGCAATCGCTCCTCGCTTCATCGCCGCAACACTGTGCCGAAGGCAGGTGCGCCCGACGACGGCCGTCTGTTGATCCTCGATCTCGGCCGTCGGCTCCCAGCGGACGCGTCGGAAGGCAAGACCGATGGTCAGTAACGGGCCTTTCGACCGAGCTTCATGAGCCGGTTCATGCGGACCACGCTCCCTGTAAAAACTCCCTCCGGCCAGTCGCCGGCGGCGAGGATATTCCGGTAGATCACCTTCTGCTCGTAGGCGTTGACCCCGAGGCCGGCGAGATACTGGAGTCGGAGATTCGAGTCGCGGTTGATCTCGGCGTCGGCGAGCCAGCCCTGCAGCTGCGGGCCGGCCGCCACGAACGAGGCAAAGAGGTCGGCGGCATTCGAGCAGCCGATGTCGGCCAGCGACTCGCGCAGTGCTTTTGTGCCGGGCCCCCGGAGGCGCTGGTCAATGCGGTCGAGGTCGATCACCGTCGGTCCGTTGCAGCCGAGGAGAACGAGGTCATAGCCCTCGCCGCCGGCGGTGTTGCCGAACACGAGGCCGTCGGGGAAGACCTCGAGGAAGGTGGCGATCTCGCTCTTCACCGCCGGCGTCCCCGCCTCGTAGAGCTGGACGAAGACCGTGATCACGCCGCCGGGGGTGAGGTGGTCGCGGGCCGACTGGAAGAACTCACGGGTGTAGAGATTGGCGGCCCCGCGCACCCAGGGGTCGAAGGGATCGCTCGTGATCGCGTCGAAGCGGTCGGTCGTGGTGCGGAGATAATGGCGGGCATCGTCGATCGTCACAGTCACCTTCGGATTGCGGATGACATCCTGATTGATCGGCCCGAAGAACTCGGCCGCGGTCCGGGGCACCTCCGCTTCGATCTCGCAGATTGTCTCGGCGACCACGGCCGGATCGACGCTCACGCTCCCCGCCGTCACCCCCGCCCCGCAGCCGACGACAAGCACGGACCGCGGGTTTTCCGGGACGAGCGTCGCCATGTGGCCGAGCATCCGCTGAAGGCGCATGTCAGCCGGCTCCCCCGAGGCCTGCACCTTGCCGGCGTTGTGGTAGTTGAGGGATCCGTCGGCCGATCGCGACACCGCCAGCGTGCTGTCGGCCCCTTCGCGGACGGCGAGGAACTCCACCGGGTGTTCGCTGAAAACCGCCGCCAGCCGCCCCCAGGCCACTAAGCCCGGCGCCAACTCCGGAACCCGCGGCACGAGCCAGCCGGCCAGGAGCAGGGCCGTGACCGGCGCCATGATCCGCGGCCAGCCGGCGAGCCCCGCAACGCCTTGGCGCCGCGGCGGCATGGCGACGACGGCCGCCACGGCCGCCGTGGCGATGAGGATCGCCTGGGTGGCCCGGCTGCCAGCGCCGGGGAGGAGCCAGAGGGCCGCCGCGAGGCTGCCAAGGACGGCGCCGAAAGTATTGGCGGCGAGGACGGCCGCCGTGGCCCGCGGCGTGTCGTGGCTGTCGCCCGCCACCACGCCGATCGCTAGGGGGAGGCTCGCCCCCCAGAGGATCGCCGCCGGGAGAACGGCGACAAGGCAGCGGACAAAGTCGATCTGCAACTGCCCCCAGGGGGAGGCGGCGAGGCGCGGGTTGACCGGCCAGGCCGGCAATTCGACCCCGAGCCACCACGCTCCCCAGGCGATCGCCGGGACGAGCGCCACCTGGCACCAGGCGAGCCACGGCCGCGGCGGGCGGAGCTGACCGGCGATCGCGGCGCCGATCCCGATGCCAGCGAGAAAGCCGGCGAGAATCAGCGAGAAGGTGTAGGTCGTGCCGCCGAGGAGGAGCGTGAGGAGACGCGTCCAGACGACCTCGGCCGCCAGGGCCATGGCACCGGAGAGGCAGGTGACGACCAGCACCCCCTGGTCGAGGCGCGGCGGAGATCGCCCTTGTCCGGCGGCAGACTCCGCTGCCGAGAGCACCGCGGGGCGCTCGGCGCCGCCGCGCCGTGCCAGCCCGGCGACCCACAGCGCCGCCAAGAGGTTCAACCCGACAGCCACAAACGTGGCGAAGCGCGTGTCATGGAGACGGAGCAGATGGAAACCGGCGAGGAGGCAGCCGATGACACCGCCGAAAGTGTTGGCGGCATACAGACCGGCCACCTGGCGGGCGGCCCGGCGACCCGTGCCGAGGGCCCGGGCGGCGATCGGAAGAGTGCCCCCCATCGCCAGCGTGGGAACAAGGAGGAGAATGCCGACGGCGAGCCACTCCTGCGCTCCGGAGAGGGCCCCGGTGGCGGCGATCGCCCCGGGGAGCAGCAGCCCGCAGAGGGCCGTAAAGGCCTCGAGGGCGGCGCAGGCCCGGAGCGGATCGGTCGTCGGCGGGATCAGCCGCGGCATCAGGATCGCCCCCGCCCCGAGGCCGGTCATGAAGGTGGCGAGGACGACGGCGAGCGCCCGCGTCGCCCCCCCGACCTGAAAGACGAGGAGTTGAAACCAGACGATCTCGTAGACCAGCGCCGCGGCGCCGCTGGCGACGAACAGCGGGAGGAGAGACGAAGCAGGTTTCATCAGGCGTCGCGCATCCCTTCCCCGTGAATCGGCCGGTCGGATCGTAGCAGTAGGCTTCGACAGGCGCCAAAGCAGCCGGCGGCGCTGCGCTCGACTGCTCACCCGGCCAGCGCCTGCCAGAAGAGCCTGGCGACGAGCGTGAAGACGACCCCCGCAAAGACGACGCGGATGAAGGGGGCGCCATGCTTCACCGCGAGCCCGGCCCCGAGCCGGCCGCCGACCGCCTGGCCAACGATCATCGCCCCGGCCGAGGCGGGATCGACCTGCCCCCACGCCGCAAAGACGGCCAGCGCCGCGAGGTTGCTCGTCAGATTCACCACCTTCGTGAAGGCCGTGGCGTGGGGAAGGCCCAGGCCGCGGAGGTGGACGCAGGCGGCGGTCCAGAAGGCCCCAGCGCCGGGGCCGAAGAAGCCGTCGTAAAACCCAAGCACGCTGCCGGCCAACGCCCCGAACCGATTGGCGGAGAGCCGCGCCGGTGTGTCGGCTGCGTTGAGCGCGGGGCGCTGGAGGACATACAGGGCGACGGCGAGGAGGAGCCAGGGGACGACGAACGTCAGCACCCGGTTGTCGATCCACAGCACGGCCCCGGTGCCGACCGCCGCCGCGACGGCCGTCGCCGCGATCGCCACCGTCATCGTTGACCAATCGATGAGCCGGGCGGCGTGGTAACGATGGACCGCCATCGTCGTGCCGACGGCGCTTTGGAGTTTGTTCGTGCCGAGGGCGAGGTGGGGAGGGAGGCCGGCCCAGAGGAGCGCCGGCAGCGAGATCAGCCCGCCACCGCCGGCGATCGCATCGATGAACCCGGCGCACAGCCCGGCGAGGCCGAGGGGGAGCATCGTCGAAAGGTCCATCGTGGCTGCCCTGCTCGGTGACGGTGGAGCCTCACCCGCGGAGGAGCGCACGGTAGCAGTCGAGGAAGTGGGTGGCGACCTCGGCGTTGATCCCCTTCCAGGCCTCGTCGATCAGTGTCCCGGCGAGGAGGCCGTTGACCGCCTTCCCGGCAACGCCACCGACGACCTCGACCAGGCCGGTCATCGGGTGGGAGCCGAGGAGCCGCTCCCGGTCGACATGGACGAACTCATTGGCCACCAGCGACAGCCCCGGCAGCTTCGGGACCGGATCGCGGCCGTTGACGTAGCGGTGGATCTTCCCGGCGAACTCCCGGTTGAAGGCATCGCAGGCGGTGCGGTTGCCGATCATCGGGGCGCCGAACGTGCAGACCTCCTCGACGGCGATGAACTTCCGCTTCAGCAACCACGCGGCAATCAGCGCCAGCGCCCCCCCGAGACTGTGCCCGGTGATCCAGATAGGACGGTCGCTCTTCTTCACCTCGGCCTCGATCGCCGGCAGGAGGGCTGGCCAGATGTCGGCGATCGCATCGACGAATCCCTTGTGGAACCGGGCCCCGACACCAGCGGCGGCGAGGTCGAGGCCCAGTCGCCCCTCCGGCACGACAAGGAGGTTCATCGCGTCGGTGATGAGGATGTCCTTGAGGCCGTCGAGGCTCGTCGGGCTCTCCGTCCCCCGGAAGGCGACGACGATGTGGTCGACGCTGGTCCCCAGCCAGGCCTGGGTGTTGCCGACGCTGAAGAGACTCGCGTCGAGGCCGAGGATCTCCTGAAAGGCCTTCTTCCCTTCCGTTTCCCCGAGGTAGGCCAAGGCGCTCGCCTCGCAGAGATACGTGGCACTGGAGACGTGGCCGGGGGTGTCTTCCTTGAGTTCGAGTCGTTCGAGGGCCATTGGGGGACTCCGCTTCGGGTGGGGATGGGCCGGTTTGATTCAGTTGACGTAGCGACGTTCGGGGAGGGCTGCCTTCGCTTCGCCGGGTGGGGCGTCGCCGGTCGTGGCGGCGGCGTTCTTCCACTTCCGCAGGATCGACGTCGGAATGTTGTTGCCGGTGACGTCGATCTCGCGGAATGGCGGCGGGGCGCCGGCGAGGAAGGCCGCCACCCCCTCCGGCGTGACCCGCGTCCGCGCGATCCGCAGCGATTCCAGTTGCTTCAGTCCGAGGAGCTTCTGGAGCCCCGCGTCGGTGATGTGCGCATCGTTGAGGGTTAGCTCCCGGAGCTGCGGCAGGCCGGCGAGGAGATCGAGCGTGTCGTCGATGACATCGGCGTTCCCCATCTCGAGGATTTCCGTACCGGGCTTTGCAGCGAGGATCGAGTAATCGCTCCGGTCCCAGCCGGTGAGGACAAGCGCCTGCCGGCCATTGACGACCCGCTCTCGTTCCGCGAGCCCCACGATCGAAAAGTAGAGATGCTGGACCACGAACGGCACCGACCCGATGACGAGCCCTGCCGCGAGGAGCGCGGCGGGGCCGAGGAGCCGGCGCCGCTCCGTCCGGCCCAGCAACACCCGCAGGCTGCGGCCTAGGAAAACGAGCAACCCCGACGTCGCCAGGAAGAGGCCGACAAAGACGAGCACGGCGCCGATCTGTTCGCTCATCGGGAACGCTCGCTCCGCAGGGGCGCTTGAATCGTGCCGGGCCGGGGCCTGAACAGGTCAATCGTATCAGGCCGCCGGCCGATCGATGCCGGTTGCTCCGCCCGACAACTCCGTCATACCCCCGCCAGGCTCCGCAGGTCGCGTTCCATGCGATCGAGCCTGGCCGCGAGCAGCCCCTTCGTCGCCGCCAGTTCGGCCGCGGGGAGCGGCGGGGCGGCCGTGAAGAGGTAGAACTTGATCTTCGGCTCGGTGCCGGAGGGGCGCGCGGCGACGCAGTTGGAGAGCGTCGGGAAGGGGGGCTCGGCCCCGGGGTGGGGTGAAGCCTCAGGGACACCGGCGAGATCGAACATCACCAGATCACCCTGCTTTGCGGTGTGCGGGGCCCCGGGGAACGGCCGCGGCGGGGCACCCCGCTCGGCCACCGTCAGGCTGCCGTAATCGCGGACTCGGATGACGTCGAGGTCGGCGATGGTCGCCGGCGGGCTTCTCCGCAGGCTTGCCATGATCTCGCGCATCCGGTCCATGCCGGCGGCCCCGGGAAGCGTCACCGACACCTGCCGCTCGGCGTGGCAGCCATGGGCCACGAACAAGCCGTCGAGATGCTCGTGGAGCGATTGGCCCCGTTCGCCGAGCGCGGCTGTCAGTTCCGCCATGAGGAGGGCCGCCACGCTGGCATCCTTGTCGCGGACATGCGTGCCGGCGAGGTAGCCGTGTGATTCCTCGCAGCCGAACGCGAAGTGATCAGGGCCGATCCGATCGATCTCCTCGCCGATCCACTTGAAGCCGACCTGGAGCCAGTCGGTGATCGCGGCCCCGTGCCCCGCGGCGATCCGCCGCACGAGCCCCGAGGTAACGAGCGTCGTCACGACCCGGTCGCTCGGCCGCAGGCGCCCCGCCCGGGCCCGGGTCGCGAGCACCCAATCCGCGAGCAAGGCCCCCAGTTGATTGCCGGTGAAGGCGTGCCACTCCTGGCTGCCGAGGGCCATCGGCGCCGAGGCGCCGAGCCGGTCGCAGTCGGGATCGCTGGCCATCACGAGGCCGTCGCCACGGTCGCGCGCCTCGGCGACCGCGCCATCCATCACGGCCGGGTTCTCCGGATTCGAGACATGCCCCGGCACGTTGGGGAAGTCGCCGTCGGGGGTTTCCTGCGGGCCGTAGAGCCGGAGCCTCGTGAAGCCGGCGCCCATCAGGACCGGGACGACAGCGCTGGCGCCGACGCCATGGAGCGGCGTGTAGAGGATCGACAGGTCGCGGGCCCCGGGGGTCGCCTGCCGCAGAACCGCGGCCACGAACGCCGCATCGACCTCCGCTTCCACATTCGTCACCCGGCCGTCGGCGACCGCGGCGGCGAAGTCGGCCCGCGCTACGGTGTCGACCGACATCACCCGGTCGATGATCCCGCGGTCGTGCGGGGGGAGCACCTGGACGCCGCCGGCCCAATAAACCTTGACGGCGTTGTCGCTGGGGGGATTGTGGCTCGCCGTCACCATGATCCCGCAGGTGGCGCCGGTGTGGCGGACGGCAAACGACAGCTCGGGCGTGCTCCGGTAGCCGCGCAGGAAGAAGATCCGGAAACCGGCGGCCAGGAGGACCTCGGCACAGAGCTTGGCGAAATGTTCGGAGCGGTGCCGGGTGTCATAGGCGATGGCGCAGGTCGGCGTCGTGCCTGCGGGGATGGCGCCGCGGACATAGTCGGCGAGCCCCTGGGCGCTTTCGCCGATCGTTCGGTCGTTGATGGCGTTGGAGCCGACCGGAAACATCTTGCCGCGGCGGCCTCCGGTGCCGAACGGGATCACCGTCCAGTAGGCGTCGTCGAGATCCTTCCAGGCGGCCTTCGCCGTGCCAGCCGCCGCGGCGCCGTCGACGAGCGCGCCGAGCGTGGTCGCGAACTCGGCGTAGCGGGGTTCGGTGAGCCAGACGCGGATCGTGTGGAGGGAGTGGTCAGTGAGGGCGCCGGCGGCGTGCGCCGATTGAAGAGCGGCGAGACGGGCGGAGAGCATGGCTGGCAGGGGCTCCGGGGCTGGGAAGGGGGAACGGTGCGGGAGCGAAGGAGACGCTTTATACTGCTGGTCGCCAGGGCTGGCACCGGCCGAATTGTTCCCGGCCTTCCAAGGGTCGCCGGCCGGCGACTCTTGTCGCGCGTCTCATCCCGGAGTTTTCGTGACCGACACTCTGATCGTCAGCGTTTCTGGACTGCGGGGCATCGTCGGAGGCTCGCTCACGCCGGAGGTGGCGGTCCGCTACGCGCGGGCCTTCGTCGATCAGCTGCCGGCGGGGCCGATCGTCCTCGGTCGTGACGGCCGTGCCCACGGGGGGATGTTCGCCGAGGCGATCACGCGGGCGCTGCTGGCTGACGGGCGCGACGTCATCGATGCCGGGATCGCGGCGACGCCGACGGTGGGGATCGTCGTCCGCGACCAACACGCCGCCGGCGGGCTGCAGATCTCCGCCAGCCACAATCCCGCTCCCTACAACGGGCTCAAGCTCTTCTCGGCCGAGGGCCGCGTGCTCCCCGCCGCCGCCGGCCGGCCGATCCTCGAGCGCTTCCATGCCGGCGATGCCCCCCGCGCCCCCGCTCCCTCCCCCGGCACGCGCCGCGAGGTCGACGGCACGGCGGCGCACGTCGGGCTCGTCCTCGCCACCGTCGACGTCGAGGGGATCCGCCGGCGCCGGCTCAAGGTCTGGCTCGACTGTGGCCACGGCGCGGGCAGCCGCGTCGGCCTGCCGCTCTTGGAGGCCCTCGGATGTGAGGTCGTCGTCGCGGGGGGGACTCCCGACGGCCTCTTCGAGCACCGCCCCGAGCCGACCGCCGAGAACCTCGCCGACTGGCTGCCGCAGATCGGGGCCTGTGGTGCCGCGATCGGGTTCTTCCAGGATCCCGATGCCGACCGGCTCGCCATTGCCACCGCCGCCGGCCGGTACATCGGCGAGGAGTGCACGCTCGCCCTCGCCGTGGGGAATGTCCTCGCGCGAACGGCCGGGCCGGTGGTCGTCAATTGCTCGACCAGCGGCATGACCGGGGAGATTGCGGCCCGGCACGGCGTCCCCTGCCATGTCTCCGCTGTCGGCGAGGCGAATGTCGTCGATCGGATGCTCGCCGTGGGGGCCGTCATCGGTGGCGAGGGGAACGGCGGCGTCATCCATCCCCGCGTCGTTCTCGTCCGCGACAGTGCCGTCTCAATGGCCCTCGTCCTCGACTCGATGTGCCGCGGCGACGCCGTAACGCCGATCGACGTCCTCGCCAGCCGCCTCCCGACGCTCGTCATGGAGAAAGCGAAGATCGATCTGGCCCCGGAGACGAGCGGCCCCGCGCTCGCCGCGGCAATCGATCGTGTCGCCGCGGCCTTCCCGGAGGCGCGGGCCGACCGTCTCGACGGCCTGCGTCTGGATTGGCCGGGGGGCTGGCTCCTGGTGCGCGCAAGCAACACCGAACCGATCGTGCGGATCGTCGCCGAGGCGACGAGCTCAACGGCCGTCGCTGCGGCGATCGCGACGGCGCGCCGGGTGATCGCCGGCTCCCACGAACCTTTCCCCCGAGCATGATCGAAGGCGATGGGCGGCCGCGGTGTCGCACGGTGACCGGCCTCACTTCCGGACGAGCACCTGCGATCCCGGTCCGAGGATGTCGGCGATGTCGTCGAGATCGCGCAGCGACACGATCACGCTCGACGCCGAAGCGCTGTCGCTGACAAGACTCGGGTCCTCGACCCCTTCAATCGCCAGGCCCTCGCCGAGGATGATCGACTTCGGTCCGGCCGACGACGCGTAGGCCACCTGGGCGGCGATCCCGGCGGGCTCCGCGGCGGCGCCTGG
>Ga0114960_10003342_pt1 | contig 12300 bp, 13 predicted proteins | sample C_130625_MF_Meta_FD_92637 | JGI IMG/M metagenome (GOLD analysis project Ga0114960, IMG submission 92637) | Freshwater microbial communities from Lake Croche, Canada to study carbon cycling - C_130625_MF_MetaG | ecosystem: Environmental > Aquatic > Freshwater > Lake | place: Lake Croche, Canada... | reverse complement strand
GCCCGAACGACGTACGCGAATCAAAGTGCCGTGCGCGGGAATTTCCTCGTCGCGTCGGCCATTGCGCAGGTCATCAACCAGCGCATCCAGCGCGTCGGGAGTGGTGGTGCGCACGAAGCGGTGGTTCACCTGCACGCAGGGCGCGATATTGCAATCCGCCAGACATTCCGTCTCTTCCAAAGTGAACATGCCATCCGCCGAGGTCGAACCGACGGCGCAGCCCAAGGTGCTCGCCGCGTGATCCAGCATCTCCTGGCCGCCGGCCAAAAGGCAGGCAATGTTGGTGCAGACCCCGACCACGTAGGTGCCGACCGGCTCGAGGTGGAACATGTCGTAGAACGACGCGGTGCCACGAACTTCCGCCGGGCTGGTTCCCGTGAGTTCGGCGACTTCCGCCATTCCTTCCGGAGTGAGGTAGCCGTCGTGTTCTTGCGCGAGGTGCAACAGGGGCAGCATGGCTGAGCGCTTCTGCGGGTAGAGCGCGACGACTTCTTCGGCCCGCAGGCGAATGTCCTGACGAAAATAGGTCATCGGTCCACCTCACCCATCACCGGGTCCACCGTAGAAATAACGGTGATGGTGTCGGACATGAGTCCTCCGCGCATCAAGAGAGGGACCGCTTGCAAGTTCACGAAAGAAGGTGCGCGCACGTGAATGCGATAGGGCTTCGGTCCACCGTCGGAGACGATGTAGCAACCCAACTCGCCACGGGGCGATTCAATCGCCGAGTAAACCTCACCGATGGGCACGTGGAAGCCTTCGGTGAAGAGCTTGAAGTGGTGGATCAACGCTTCCATCGACTCGTCGATTCGCGCACGTGGCGGCGGGGTGACCTTGGAGTCCTGCGTGCGATAGTCACCGCGGGGCATCATGTCGAGGCATTGACGCACGATCTTGACGGACTCGCGGATTTCGTTCAAGCGAATGGAGTAACGGTCAAAGTTGTCGCCGTAGGTACCAACAATGACGTCGAAGTCCACCTGGTCGTAAGCCAAATACGGCATGGTGCGGCGTAAGTCCCACGGCACGCCCGTGGAGCGCAGGAGTGGTCCGGTCACGCCCAAGGCGAGGGCCTCTTCGGCCGTAATGGGGGCGACGCCCTCCATGCGGTTGCGGAAGATGGCTTGGCCGGTCAGCAACTGGTCGTACTCGTAGGTACGCGCTTCGATGGTGTCGCAAATAACTTGCACGTCGTCGTGCCATCCATCGGGAAGATCGGCGGCCACGCCACCGGGGCGCACGTAATTCAAGTTCAGTCGCAGACCGGCAACTTTTTCGAAGAAGGCCAACACCAATTCGCGCTCGCGCAATCCGTAAATCATCATCGAGGTCGAACCGAGGTCCATGCCATTGGTGGCCATCCACACCAGGTGCGACGAGATGCGGTTGAGTTCCCCCATCATCATCCGAATCCACGTGGCGCGCTCGGGAACCTCAATGCCCAGCAACTTCTCTACAGCCAGGCAGTAGGAGATTTCGTTGTTCACTGGACTGAGATAGTCCATGCGGGTCACGTTGGTACCCCCCTGGACGTAGCTCAGTTCTTCACCGGTCTTTTCCATTCCGGTATGGAGGTAACCAATGACCGACTTCGTTCGCAATACGACCTCACCATCGAGTTCGAGCATCAAGCGCAAAACGCCGTGCGTCGAAGGGTGCGAAGGACCCATGTTGATGATCATGGTTTCGTCGTCCTGACGTTCCACGTCAATCGAATCCGAGCTCAGCACGCGACCGTCAAGTCGCAGAACCGCTCCGACTTCACGGTTGAGTTCTTCGTTGGCGGTGAACTCGCGTTGGCGTAATTCCTGTGCCCCTTCGGAGGTTTCGACTGTCAAAGTGTCAGAACGCTCCACCGTGCGGAAAGTATCGGTCATCGCGGCCCCGGAGTTTGCTTGAACTGCACCGGGACGCGACCGAGTCCGTAGTCCTTGCGCAGCGGGTGACCTTCCCAATCCTCCGGCATCAAGATGCGCGAGAGGTCGGGGTGTCCGGTGAAGAGAACGCCGTAGAGGTCGAAGGCCTCACGCTCCATGGCTTCGGTACCGGGGTAGAGAGAAAAGAGTGAATCGACTTCGGGTCGATCGGCGTTGGCCTGCACGCGAACGCGCACGCGGCGTCGTTGCGACAAACTCAGCAGGTTCACGACAACTTCGAAACGTTCGCCCACCACGCCCTCGGGGAGTTCACGACCGGGGTGCGTGAGATAGTCCACACCGCACAGGTCGACACACATTTCAAATCCTTCGTCACGACAGGCCTGCACCACCGCGACGTACTGCTCACGCGTCGGGAAATATGAAATGTCTGCGTTCAGTCCGGGGGCGCTGGCCACCGTGCCGAGAGCGGCCGGAAAGTTAATCACTTCGGCGTCCCCAATCGAACGGCGACCGGTACGTCGGGAGTCCACGCGGTCGGCGCGTGCGATAACTCGATGGGGCGACCTTCTGCACGACGCTTCATGATGTCGCCCGTGCGAATTTGCTCGTGCAGGGTCAAAATTGCGTGCATCAAAGTTTCGGGGCTCGGAGGGCAGCCCGGGGCGTAGACGTCGACCGGAATAATTTGGTCCACTCCCTGCACAATGGCGTAGTTATTGAACATTCCCCCCGTGGAAGCGCATACACCCATGGAAATAACCCACTTGGGTTCCATCATCTGGTCGTAGACCTGACGCAGCACCGGGGCCATTTTGTTCGACACGCGTCCGGCCACGATCATCAAGTCGGCCTGACGGGGCGAGTTGCGAAACACTTCCATTCCGAAACGCGCGAGGTCAAAGTCCGCACCACCCGCAGCCATCATTTCGATGGCGCAGCAGGCCAGACCAAACGACGCCGGCCACACCGACGCCCGGCGCGCCCAACGAACGAGGTCTTCGATTTGGCCCGTCAAAAAATTGTGCTGAAGGTCTTCGATTCCCATCACGCCACCTTGTCCGCGCTGATGCGCGTGATCGTCGATTCGCTGGTACGCGCAGGCGCTCCGCGCGTCAGTCGCTTGACCGGGCCCCACGAGAGGGCTCCCTCGCTCACGAGGAAAATCAAGGCGCCGAACACCACGACAGAAAACAGCAGCACTTCGACCAGACCGAAGTTACCTAGTTGACGAAACACCACGGCGAAGGGGTACATGAAAACAATTTCGATGTCGAAAATGACGAAGATCATGGCCACCAAGTAAAAGCGAACGGGGAACCGAGCGGGCGGTTCGTATTCGGGGACAATGCCACATTCGTAGGGTGCCAGCTTGGCGTCCGAGGACCGCTTACGTGGCGCGAGCAAACCCGACGCGATAAACGACCCCGACGCAAACAACACCCCGAGAATGAACAGTCCCAGTAGGGGGAGGTACTGGTCCACGGCTATTAGTTCTAGCAGCAATAGAACACTTTTCGTGCGTTTATCGGCACAGTTCATCGCCGTGCGCCGTAATCTTGGAGAGTGACTTCCCCCGCGTCGAAAATCGAAATGAACAAAACATTTGATGTCGTCATTGTCGGAGGTGGGCCGAGTGGCTCCGCCTGCGCGTATTGGCTCGCTCGTGCCGGGTGGGACGTATGCCTCGTTGAAAAGAAAACCTTCCCCCGCGAAAAGACCTGCGGTGATGGCTTGACCCCTCGATCGGTACGCCAAATTATTGATATGGGTCTCGAGTCCGAGGTCGCGGCGCACGGGCACAAGTATTCGGGCCTGCGCGCCTTCGGTTTTGGTGCCGGCGTCGAGATGAAGTGGCCAGAACACCCCGATTTCCCCAATTATGGCTACACAATTACCCGTTTTTCCCTCGATGGGCTGGTTGCCGAGGAGGCTGCTCGCCAGGGGGCAACTGTTCTCACGGGCACGGAAGCCGTAGAACTGCTGGAAATGACCGAAGCTGCCCCCGGTGAGCTCCGCGGAGCTGGTGGAATTATGGCTAAAAACAAGGAAAATGGGGATATTTACCCCATTCGAGCCAAATTCGTGGTCGTCGCTGACGGTCAAAATAGCCGTTTGGGCCGTGAATTAGGCACTTCTCGTCGCCGCGACTGGCCCATGGGCATGGCCTTGCGGGGTTATTACACCTCCGACCGCCACGACGAGCCGTGGATTGACTCACATTTGGACATTCGGGACCCATCCGGCAAGGTTGTCCCCGGATACGGCTGGATATTCCCCCTCGGAGACGGTCGCGTCAACGTCGGCGTGGGCCTTTTGTCGACGGATCACGCCTGGAAAGGCGTCAATACCACCAAATTGCAGGAGTATTTTGTTGCCCAGACCTCGAAAGAGTGGGGTTTGACTGAAGCGACCTGCCTGGGACCCGCCACCGGCGGCCGTTTGCCCATGGGCATGTCCGTGGGACCACATTTCGGGCCGAACACCCTCACCATCGGTGACGCCGCCGGAACCATTAACCCATTTAACGGTGAGGGAATCGCCTACGGCTACGAAACAGGTCGACTCGCTGCGGGAACTCTTGGTATGGCCTTGCTGAACGATGACGCCAGTGTCCTATCTCACTACGACACCTCGCTCGATGAGTACTACGGCGAGTACTACAAAGTGGCGCGGGCCTTCGTCCGGATCATCTCAGAGCCAACGATTTTGGCTGCCTGCGTTGGCCTCGGGATGCGGGTGAAGCCCCTGATGACTCAGCTGCTACCCATCATGGCGAACCTGATGGAGCCCCATCGGTCCACCCCCGCCACCTTGGGGTACCGAGCGCTGAGCCGTCTAGTGGACGTTCTGCCCGAACGAGCTTATGAATTACTCGTCACTCGTGGTGACGATAAAAATTCGTAAGCTATTTCTGCCGACCCGTCACGCGATCGACTAGACGCCAGGCTGAAGGTAGGCCGACGCCGGCGAAGCCCAGTTTGAGGCATTCGCCAATCACGAATGGGGTAAGACCATATTCGATAGCCGTTTGCGCCGAGACGTGCAGGCTATTACCGAGCCAGGTGACACCAAAGGCAAAAATGATGACTTCGCCCACGAAAATCGAACCGAGGGCGCTCACGAGTGAGCGATCATTTCCACGTTCGGCCAGTAGCCCTAGGACGAACGACGCCGCCACAAAACCCAGCAGATAGCCGAAGGTGGCACTGGGATATCCACTCTTATGCTCGGCGAACCACGGCATTCCGGCTAGTCCGGCCGTCACGTAGAGGGTCATGGACGAGACTGCTCGTCGCCAACCCAAAGCGGTTCCCACTATCGCGACGCCCAAGGTTTGACCCGTAATGGGCACGGGCGTGAAGCCAAGGGGAATTGAAATCTGGGCCAAGAGCCCGACGAGTCCGGCACCACCGACGACGAGAATCAAATTTGCCATGAGGGACGACGGCGCATAGTCCGCGAGGACACGACGAGGAGCAATATCAATGGTGGAAGTGGTCATAATTCAAGAATAATACGCTGGGCGCGAAGAATCACGAACCTGGCACCACGCAATCAGTTCTCAAAAAAAAGGGCGTCCACTTCGGTGGGCGCCCTTTTTTGTTTAGAGGTGTGATTGCGCGGTGACGACGGCCGCCTCGGCGGCAATGGCCACCGTTCGATCCAGAATGGCCTCGTCGTGCGCGAAGGATACGAACATGATTTCGTAGGCGCCGGGAGCCAGGGCGACGCCGCGTTCCAGCATGGCGTGGAAGAAGGTCGAGTAGACCCCGTTATCGCAGAGCACCTTCGCTTCGCTGAAATTGGCAGGTGCCGACGAATTTTCGGCCGCGAGATAGAGACCCAACAGTGGACCTTCACCGGGAACGCAGGCCCACAGGCCACTCTCGCGAATAGCGGCGCACAATTGGCGACCGAAGCGCGTGGCGCGCGTGGTGAGTTCCGCGTACGCAGCGGGCGTGACGTTCTGGAGAACGGCGAGCCCCGCGGCGGTAGCCAGCGGATTACCCGACAAGGTGCCGGCTTGGTAGACGGGACCGAGCGGTGCGAGGTGACGAAAAATCTCTCTCGTTCCGGCAAAGGCACCGACGGGGAGTCCCCCACCGATCACCTTCCCGAAGCACCAGAGGTCGGGGGTCACGCCGAAATAGGACTCCGCTCCACCTTGGTCCAGGCGGAAGCCAGTAATGACTTCGTCAAAAATCAACAAGGCGCCGACCCGGTCGCATTCGGCACGCAACCCAGCCAGAAATCCCGCCGTGGGTCGTACCAAGTTCATGTTGGCGGCCACGGCTTCGACCAACACGGCGGCCACGTTCTCGTCCAAAGTTGGCACCACGTTGTAGGGCGCCACGATGGTGTCACCCACGGCGCCGTCGGTCACGCCGGCGGAACCGGGAAGACCCAGTTGCGCCACGCCACTGCCACCGGCCACGAGCAGAGCGTCACTATGTCCGTGGTAGCAGCCGTCAAACTTCAGAATTTTGGAACGTCCCGTCGCGCCACGGGCTAAGCGCACCGCGCTCATGACCGCTTCGGTACCGGAAGAGACCAGACGAACTTGTTCCACACCCGCGACTCGTTGCACGATGGCTTCGGCGAGAAGTACTTCCCCAGGAGTCGGAGCCCCGAAAGTAGTGCCCTTGCCGGCCGCGGTGCGAATGGCCTCGACGACGCGAGGATCGGCGTGTCCGAGAAGGGAGGCGCCGTAGGACTGCACGAAGTCGATGTAGCTGGTGCCTTCGACGTCGGTCACGTAGGCGCCGCTGCCGCTGGCCACGGTGTAGGGCGTGCCGCCGACGGAGCGAAAACTACGAACCGGCGAGTCCACGCCCCCGGGAATCACTGCTTGAGCGCGAGCGAACCACTCGGCGTTGCTGGTCATGAGTTCAAGGTCTCGGCAATCTCGCCCGCAAAATAGGTGAGGATGAAATCTGCTCCGGCCCGTCGAATGGCGGTTAACTGTTCCAAGGCCACGGCCGTGCCGTCGATCCACCCGTTCTCACTAGCTGCTTTCACCATGGCGTATTCCCCGCTCACGTGGTAGGCGCTGATGGGAACGTCGAGTTGCTCGGCCAGATCGGCCACGACGTCGAGGTAGGTCATGGCCGGCTTGACCATGATGATGTCGGCGCCTTCTTCAACGTCGAGTCGTGCCTCACGCCAGGATTCACGACGATTCCGATAGTCCTGCTGGTAGCCGCGGCGATTTCCACCCCCGGCGATTTCCACCCCGACCGCTTCGCGAAAGGGTCCGTAGAGTCCCGAGGCGTACTTCGCGGCGTAGGCCATGATGACCGTCTCGGTAAAACCAGAATCGTCCAAAGCGCGACGGATAGCACCGACTTGGCCGTCCATCATTCCCGACGGCGCCACCACCGCCGCTCCAGCGTGGGCTTGGGCTACGGCGGTGCGCGCGTAGAGATCGAGAGTGGCGTCATTATCCACGCTGCCGTCGGCACGCAGAACACCGCAATGTCCGTGCGAGGTGTATTCGTCAAGACAAAGATCTGCCATCACCACGAGTTCGTCGCCGTATTCGTCACGCAGGCGGCGTAATGCGACTTGGGCAATTCCGTTCGGATCAAAGGCCCCACTGCCGTGCTCGTCTTTCGATTCCGGCACCCCGAACAAGATCACGCCGCCCACACCTGCACGGTGCAAGCGGGCAACCTCGCTCGAGAGCGAATCCAAGGTGTGTTGAAAATGTCCCGGGAGAGAAAGAATGGGCTTCGGGGCGCTCAGGGCTTCGGCCACGAAGAGGGGGGCAACTAAGTCGTCGGGGGCGAGGGTGGTCTCGGCGACTAGCTGACGAAGGGCCGCGGTACGTCGGAGTCGGCGAGGCCGTTCGGTGGGAAACACAAGGTCTAGCCTATGGGCTCGCCAAAAGCCTCTTCGAGGGCAAGAAAGCGGAGTAATTCCGCCCACCATTCCGATTCCTTCGCGGCGATGGTGTGGAAGCCGTCCTCGCGCGCCAAGCCCGCGGTGGTTGTTCCCATAGTTAACAAGGGTGTCGTGGGAGTGGCGACCTGACGAACAACCGCCCACTGGGAGGGTGCTCCCACGATGATCAGGTCGGCCGTGCGTACCACCTCGGATTGCTCGTCGCTCCACGAAAGGGGTTCCGTGGCGTAGACCGCGTAGTGATGGTGGAGAATTCCTCGTTTGCTGAGGAGTTCACCGAATTCCGGTCGCGGTGCACGAGCGCCAATCGACGCACAGGATCCCACGTCCACCCGGGTGGCAAGCTCACCGGCGAGCGAGTCCATTTCGGCAGTCTCACTCACCACCACGCGGACATCGAATCCCGCATCGGTGGCGGCACGGGCCGTGGCCTTACCCACCACCATGACCGGCGGTGGTGTGGCGCCTTCCAGCAACTCCCACGCGGCGGCGACCGCGCGTGGGCTCATCATGGCGATTACTTCGAAGTCCGTGAGAGCCAAGGGCACCGTGGGCGTCGTCGGAATAATCTGCGTTGCCGGCACGTGAAGCACTACGTGCCCTGCCGATTCCAGAACCTCGCGTTGTTGCGCGCTGAAGTCATCGGGACGACTACTGACAATTTTCATGACGACCAACCCTCCAGTTCTCCGCCACCCAACTCATCGCGAAGAATAATAGCCAGCCGTCGACCCACCTCATCGGGCAGGTGTCCTTGGTGCGTAGCGCGAAGAACACGGGAGCCGTCGACCGCAGCCATGATTCCCGAGATCTCGTAGTCCACCCCCACCCGCCGCGCGTGGGCGGCCGCGGGGATGGAACAACCGGCTCCCAGCTCACGAAGAAAGGCTCGCTCCGTCATCACGCAGCGCCAGGCCTCTTGGTCATTCAAGGCGGCGGCGGCGGCGAGAGCGAGCGTGTCGTCGCTGCGGGCTTCAATGGCCAGTGCACCCTGTCCTACTTGGGGAATACACCACTGTGGGTCAAGAAATTCGGCGATCTGATCTTCCTGACCAAGTCGCACCAGGGCGGCGGCGGCGGTCACGATGGCGTCAATTCCGCGTTCGTGCACGCTGGCCAAGCGCCGTTCCATATTTCCCCGCAGCTCGACAATATTGAGGTCGGGTCGACGTTCCAAGAGCACCGCCCGCCGTCGTGGTGAACCCGTGGCCACCGTGGCTCCGGGGCCTAAGCCGGCGAGAGAGTTCCCCACCAGCACGTCGCGAGGGTCTTCACGCTCCGGCACGCTGGCCAAGGTCAAACCTTCGGGGGTGTCGCTGGGGAGATCTTTCGCGGAGTGAACGGCGAGGTCCGCGCGACCTTCGAGAACGGCCCGCTGAATTTCGACGGCGAAAACCCCCGCGCCGGCAATTTCCCGCAAGGGTGTGGTCAGATCGCGGTCCCCCTGCGAATCCAACAGGACTATTTCCGAAGTGACGTTATGACGCAGCAAGAGCAGCGCGACACGCTCGGCCTGCGCAACCGCCAGCGGCGATCGACGCGTGGCCAATCGGAGATGGCTCACAGATCGAACAGGTGGCGTGTGGACTCGGTGAGTCGCTGGCCACGATCGGAACCGGTGGCTTCCTTGAGGGCCACGGTCGGTTGGTGCGCGATCTTGGCTACCAGGGACTTGGTCAAGGATTCCACGCGCGCGAGTTGATCAGGCGTGAGATCGCTCAGGTCACCTTGACGACGCTCGAGTTCGCGAACGCGTAGCTCTTCGAGATAATCGCGAAGTTCCGACACGATGGTGGCTGCGCCACGTGATCGAAGGTCGTGGGTGAACTTGTTCACCTCATCGGTCACGATTGCTTGCGCTTCATCCCAGACGGCGTGACGCTCCGCCAAGGTCTTATCCACCACACTGCGCAGATCCGAGATGTCGAGTCGTCGTACACCCGACAGTGCGTCCACGTCATGGTTCACGACGCGTGGCATACCGAGGTCGACGATAACCACACGGGCGTCCGAGGAAAAATCGGCAGCGCTGATCACGGCGTTCGTCGACTCAATGGCGGTCACAACGAGATGCGCCGTTCGCACCGTGCGGGCGAGCTCACTCCACGCCACCGTGGTGATACGTTCGTCGGCGCATTCATTAACCAGACCAACGGCAGCGTCGTGCGTGCGATTCACCACGGAAATAGCGCCGAGCTTCTGGGGATGATCACGCAAACTCTTGACGATGCCACTCGCGAGTTGGCCAGCGCCGACCACAACTGCAGTGGCGCCAGTGGCGAGATCACCGAGTTCCTCCATGGCCAAGGTGACCGCAGCGTGCGCGAAGCTCGTCGTGCCACGCGCGATCATGGTTTCGTTTCGAACGCGACGACCAGTACTCAGTGAACGACGGAAGAGATCCGCGAGTTCGGGACCCACCGCGTGTTCTTCGTCGGCACGTTCCAGGGCTCGGCGCAGTTGACCGAGAACTTCGTGCTCGCCGGGAACAACGGATTTAAGACCAGCGGCCACGGCAAAAAGATGGGCCGGAACTCCACGATCAAAATGGATGGTGAGGTAGGGCTGGAATTCGCTGGTCGCGACGCCGGTGACGTGCGACAGAGTGGCCACGATTTCATCCACCGCCCCGTGGAAGAGCTCAATGGACGCGTAGACCTCGGTGCGCAGGCAGGTCGATACGAAAACGGCTTCGTTGATGTTGGAGTTGATGAGGAGTTCGCGGAGAACTTTTCCCCAGTTCTCCTCGACTACCGTGGCCCGCTCGAGGAGGTCGAGGGGTGCGTTCTCGTGATCAATACCCACCGAAATAAACGACATCAGACCTCCACCCTCATGCTAGGCATTGGCGGTGGCACCCGGTGCCGTAATGCCCAGCGTGTGCAAGACGCCACCGCCCAAGGGACCCGTGCCGTTGGTGAGGTGATATTCCAGGATCTGCAGTTCAATGGAGAAGTCCACGTAGCGCACCGCGGTCCCAATGGGCACCGAGACCACCTTGGGGGCGAAGTTCAACATGGCGTGCGTATTGTTCGCCACCAGACGATCGGCCACGTCTTGAGCGAACTCCGCAGGGGTGCAAATCACGCCCACGGTAGCCGGCAACAGGGGCTCCTCAATAGAACGGACGATCAGTCCCGCAACCTCGGTACCCACAATGGCCGGATCCACGTCATAGACCCCGACCAAGCGTGCGTTGCCCGTTAAGAAGTTGCGCGAGTTCACTAAGGCACGACCGAGGTTTCCCATACCCACCACGATGATGTCGTAGCGCTTATCCAGTCCCAGAACTTCGTCAATTCGCGACTTGAGCAAAATGCATTCGTATCCCGAGCCACGCGTTCCGAGCGGACCCAGTCCGGAAAGGTCACGGCGCACGGTGGCCGCCTGTACTCCGGCGAGTTGGCCCAGAGTGTCCGAATCGATGCGGATGTTGCCTCGACGAATCCACTCATCGGTGATGCGTTGGTAAATGGGTAAGCGCGCCACGGTGGGTTCGCTGAGTTGCTTGGAACGTATGAGGGCACTCGACATCGTCTGGACGCTCGCGATTCTCTGTTAGCGCCCTAATTGACGCGAGCGTTCGGTGGCGGCAGCCACGGCCTCTAAGAAACTGGCCCGCACGGCACGGCCTTCGAGCATGCGAATTCCCGCCGCGGTGGTTCCTCCCGGTGAGGTGACTTGCGCCCGGAGAACTTCGGGCGACTCACCCGACGCTTGCAGCAAGGCGCCCGCTCCGGCGAAGGTGGCGATCACCAGCTGGCGTGAGATTTCTTGGGTCAGACCCTGGTGAACTCCCGCTTCGATGAGTGCTTCCACTACGAGATAGAGATAGGCCGGCATGGGTCCGCTCAAACCGGTGACCGCGTCGAGATGACGCTCGGGCAGTCGAACCACCACTCCGAGCGAGCCCAGAATTTTTTCGGCCCATTCCAAATCTTCGGTGTGTACGTGCGATCCGCCGGCCATGGCGCTGGCGCCCTGACCAATCAGCACCGGGGTATTCGGCATGGCACGCACCACGGCAACTTCGCCCGGCATCGCTGCTTCGATTCGCACCGTCGACAGACCCGCGACCACCGAGAGCAGACGCGTGACGCCGCACAGTCCGGCGGTCTTCGCGGAGGCTTCGGCCTGTTCGGGCTTGACGCAGAGAATCGCTCCGGTGGTGGGGCCCACGTGGTCCAAGGACAACGCGGCCTCCACCTTCAGGCCAGGGAAAAGAGTTTCGAGTTCGACGCGTCGCTCGGGCGAAGGTTCAATGACGCAGAGGTCCTTGACGGTCCAGTGCTCGGCTCGCACGAGGCCGCTCACAAAGGCGCCACCAATACGGCCACCACCAATAATGACGAGGGGGAAGGTCACGCCTCTACGCTAGTGACCGAGGCTAGGACGTGCCAATTCGCCGACGCCGCCGGTACAAAGAGCCCAATCCCATCGTCATAGCCGTCGGGAAGATCTCGTCCACGTAGTGCAGGGCGGCCCCACAGAGTTCGTCCAGACGCTCGGCGTTGAG
>Ga0114960_10003339_pt1 | contig 12304 bp, 11 predicted proteins | sample C_130625_MF_Meta_FD_92637 | JGI IMG/M metagenome (GOLD analysis project Ga0114960, IMG submission 92637) | Freshwater microbial communities from Lake Croche, Canada to study carbon cycling - C_130625_MF_MetaG | ecosystem: Environmental > Aquatic > Freshwater > Lake | place: Lake Croche, Canada... | reverse complement strand
CCTTTGCCCGCGCACGAATGTCGGTGCTTGAGATGGCCAGCGCAGGAATTTCTAAAGTTTCGATAGCGCCGGCTGGGTGCGGCGGCAAACTCAGACGGTGCCCAGGTCGGCTGACGGCAACGAACTTAGCTAGGTCCCAGATTTGGTCAACATCGCGCCAGGTCAAGATCTGGGCGATGGCGTCTGCTCCCGTTATGAAGAACAGATCTGCATCGGGGTGCATTGCTTTTACGTCGCGGAGGGTGTCGATTGTGTAAGTTGCGCCGTCGCGGTCGATGTCTACGCGACTGACTTTGAATCTAGGATTCGAAGCCGTTGCCACAACCGACATCAGATAGCGATGTTCGCTGGGTGTGACGTCGGTTTTTTGCCAAGGTTCGCCGGTTGGCACAAACAGAACTTCGTCAAGATTAAAGGCCGCCGCAACTTCGCTGGCGGCTACCAAGTGCCCGTGATGTATGGGATCAAAGGTTCCACCCATAACACCGAGACGTCGCTTGGCCATAAAAGAAAAGCCCTATGGCTTAGTGGTCGCCCTTGGAGTGGTCGCTCTTGTTGCTGTGGCGGTTGGCCACATCACGATAAGACCAGGTGATAAACCCAAGTACTGCGAAGATGCCAATGGCAACCAGGCCATAAGGCAAGGTACTCCAGATTGATACTGCCTCTTCGGCTGCTGCAAGGGTCATTTTTCTCCTAAATTTCCTAGTTCAAGGATAGCCTAGACGCGAGTCTGGCCCGCTCCACGAACCAGCCACTTTGTGCTGGTTAGTTCGGCTAGACCCATTGGTCCGCGTGCGTGCAACTTTTGAGTCGAAATTCCTACCTCAGCCCCAAAGCCAAACTCTCCGCCGTCGGTAAACCTAGTTGCCGCGTTGACCATAACCACGGCCGAATCTACCTCTTGCAAGAAGCGCTCAGCGTTGGCGACATCCTCGGTGATGATCGACTCGGTGTGGTGTGTGGAATATGTTGCGATGTGCTCCAACGCCTCGTCTAGCCCAGAAACAACCTTGACGGCCAAATCGAGTGAGTAATACTCGGCCTTCCAGTCTGCTTCGGTGGCCGCAACCGCGCCATCGTAAAGCTTTTGCGTCGCGGCATCGCCGTGGATGGTAACGCCTGAGTCAGAAAGTTTCGCGAGAATCGCAGGCAGCATCTGCGCAGCCACCTTCTCGTGAATCAAAAGGGTCTCTAACGCGTTGCAAACTGCAGGGCGCTGAACCTTGGAGTTGTGAACAATTTCGACGGCCCAATCTTGATTTGCCGTTTCGTCAACAAAGATGTGCACCACGCCGTCGCCGGTCTCTAGAACCGGAACCTTAGACTCCTCGACAACAGCCTTGATTAGACCGGCCGATCCTCTAGGCACCAAAACATCGATGAGCCCACGAGCCTGCATCATTTCGATAGCGCCCTGACGCCCGAAATCGTCGACACTCTGAATTGCGTCGCTCGGCAAACCAGCCGAAGCGATTGCCTTTTGCAAAAACGAAACGAGTAGCAGGTTGGTGTTTTCGGCGGCGCTACCGCCGCGCAAAACCACGCTGTTTCCTGACTTCAAGGCCAATGCAGCTATGTCGATGGTTACGTTTGGGCGAGCCTCATAAATTGCACCAACCACCCCGAACGGAACGGCAACCTGGTTAAGTTTGAGTCCGTTCGGCAGGGTCATGCCACGCTTTACTTCGCCAACCGGGTCGGCGAGAGCTGCAATTTGGAGCACCGACGATGCCAGTGCAGTCACCCGTGAGCGGTCAAGTTTTAGTCGGTCAAGCAAACCCTCAGAGATACCTTCGTTCTTGCCGGTCTCCAGATCGACCAGGTTGGCCGCAACAATGGCGTCCGCATTGGCAACCAATGCGTCAGCGATGGCGAGCAGTGCTGCATTCTTTTGCAAGGTATTCGCGCGTGCCAGAGCGGCCGAGGCCTTTTTGGCTAGGCGAATCTTGTCGGTTGCAGTCATGACTTAAGACTACTTTGCCGACTCAAACAGGGTGCCAATGTTTTCTCCATGCAAAGCAAGAGAGACGTTGTCGGCGCTGGTCAGCAACACATCGATGCCTGCGGCATTGGCCAGCTTTGCGGCAGAGACTTTGGTCACCGCTCCCCCGGTGCCAACACCAGTTGAGGTTCCACCGATTTCAATCGACGACAGGTCATCGTCGAAGGCAACTTCGGAAATTCTTGTGGCACCAGGCTGACTAGGCGGTGCCGTGTAGAGTGCGTCAACATCGCTAAGCAGCACCAGTGCGTCTGCCTCGACTAAAACGGCTACCAGGGCAGCCAAGCGGTCGTTGTCGCCAAAACGAATTTCAGCAGTGGCCACGGTGTCATTTTCATTCACGATTGGCAGCACACGCAGTTCGAGCAAACGCTCCATTGCGCGTCTGGCATTCGCGCGCGTCTCGTCAGCCTCAAGGTCACCCGAGGTGAGCAAAACCTGGCCGGCGATGATTCCGAACTTCTCGAGTTGCTCCTGATAGCGGGCGATCAGTCTTGATTGCCCAACAGCAGCGAGAGCTTGGGAGGTTGGAAGGTCGTCTGGGCGATTTTCGAAAGAAAACAGGGGTAATCCGGTCGCGATGGCCCCTGAAGAAACCAGGATGACTTCGCTGCCAGAAGCGTGCCGTTGGGCGAGGGCGGCAACGAGCGCATCGATCTTGGCGGCATTTTCTCCGCTAATCGAAGATGAGCCGACCTTGATGACTATTCGTTTAGCCGAAGCAATCTGAGTTCTCGAAGTGGACATCTACTCATCTCCGTCGAGTTCGTCGCTCGCATTCCAAATACCGGCTTCGCCTTCGCGTCGAAGTTCTTCGCGAGCCGCTGCCTTTGCGTCCATGCGCGCTTTGTATTCCTCGCGGCGCTGGCCGGTGGTGCGTCGTTCATTCAAGTCGAAACGTGCGTCGGTTCCTCGAGGGCCCGCCATCAGCTCGGCCGCGCTAGTAATAGTTGGCTCCCAGTCGAACACAACACCGTTGCCAGCACCGATGACCACGGTCGAACCGGCGACAGCACCCTTTTTGAATAGTTCATCTTCGATGCCCAATTTGGCCAGGCGATCGGCAAGATAGCCAACGGCTTCTTCGTTGCCGAACTGAGTTTGAGCAACCCATCGTTCTGGCTTAGCACCGATGATTCGGAACAACTCCTCATCGTTGTGCATCTCTTTAAAGATTTCGAACTTGCCCTCTTCGCGCTTTTGCTGCATCAGGGTGATTCGAGGCTTGGCAGGTTCGGCTGCTTTTGCCTCACGGGCCTCGCGAACAATTTCTGCCAGGGCAAAGTTCAACTCACGAAGTCCCGTGTGGGCAACGGCAGAAATTTCAAAGACCCGATAACCGCGTGCCTCTAGATCGGCCTTCACGAAATCGGCAAGTTCTTTGCCATCTGGAACATCGATTTTATTCAACGCGATTAGCTGTGGGCGCTCTAGCAGCGGGGTTTGACCCTCTGGAACTTCATAGGCCGCCAGTTCGATTCGCAGCTTGTCGAGGTCGCTGATTGGGTCGCGATTTGGCTCGAGCGTGGCGCAATCGATTACGTGCAGCAACGCCGCGCAGCGCTCAACGTGGCGCAAGAACTCGAGCCCGAGACCCTTGCCCTGCGATGCTCCTTCGATGAGACCTGGCACGTCTGCGATTGTGTAGCGCATGTCGCCTGCTTGCACGACTCCAAGGTTTGGGTGAAGTGTCGTGAAGGGGTAATCGGCAATTTTTGGACGAGCGGCCGACATGGCAGCAACAAGACTTGACTTGCCGGCACTCGGATATCCGACGAGTGCAATATCTGCGACAGTCTTGAGCTCGAGGATGATGTCACCCTGCCACCCAGGCACGCCCAACAGTGCGAAGCCGGGAGCTTTGCGCTTGGTCGAAGCGAGCGCTGCGTTGCCGAGTCCGCCAACGCCTCCCTCGGCGATAACTAACTCCATGCCAGCTTCATCAAGATCGGCGATGAACTCGCCCTTTGAAGATTTGACAACTGTTCCGACAGGAACAGGAAGCATTTGGCTTTCGCCATGGTGACCATTGCGGTAGTCGCCCGCTCCATCGCCACCATTTCCGCCCGAACGGTGCGATTGAAAGTGATAATCCAGAAGCGTTGTTACCGAAGGATCGGCAATTAGGCTGATCGAGCCGCCCTTGCCGCCGTCAGCGCCATCTGGGCCGCCAAGTGGCTTGAATTTTTCGCGGTGAACCGAAACACAGCCGTCTCCGCCGTCTCCTGCGCGCACATGAAGAACCACGCGGTCAACGAATGTAACCATGAGTTTCTCCTTGCTTGGTCTCTAAACAACGAAAGGCGAGCCCTAGGCTCGCCTCCCGTTAGAAGTTGTTCTGTTTAGGCAGCTGCCACGATGTTTACAACGCGGCGTCCACCCTTGGTTCCGAACTCAACGGTTCCGGCGGCAAGAGCAAACAGTGTGTCGTCTTTGCCACGGCCAACGTTGGCACCGGGGTGAAAGTGGGTTCCGCGCTGACGCACGATGATTTCGCCTGAGTTGACTACCTGGCCCGCGTAGCGCTTGACGCCGAGACGCTGAGCGTTCGAGTCGCGACCGTTGCGGGTGGAGCTAACACCTTTTTTGGATGCCATTTTGGTTCAGTCCTTTACTTGATCTCGGTGACCTGAACGCGGGTCAGCTCTTGACGGTGACCCTGACGCTTCTTGTAACCGGTCTTGTTCTTGTACTTCTGGATTACGATCTTTGGTCCGCGAAGGTCGCCTAGGACCTCTGCAGTGACCTGAACCTTGGCGAGCACCTTTGAATCGGTGGTGACTTTGTCGCCATCGACTAGCAAAAGCACTGGAAGTTGGATTTTGCCGTTGGCATCGCCCTTAACACGGTCAAGCGTAACGATGGTGCCTACTGACACCTTCTCTTGACGGCCGCCTGCGCGGACTACTGCGTAAACCACAGATCTACCCTTTGTTCTGAAGACTTTGAGTTTGTTTGCTCGAGCCGAACAACGGCGAGCAACAAGGATAAAGTCTATCCCTAGAAACCGCCGTGGTCAAACCTTTAGTCTTGGTTTTCTTGACTTTCTGAAGCTGGAATTACTTGGGCGGTCACGCGTCGTGATTTGCGACGGCTCTCGCCCGGAGCTGTTGGTTCAGGCAATGCGCCCAAAACGGCATTCAATAGACCATCTTGCGGCTCGTGTGAGTTTGCGGACTCCGGTGCTGACTTTGGAAGCTGAATGAGCGATTCTTCGCCAGCGGCCTCGTGAGCAGCCACCGTGGATGCGGCTATTTGCGCAACAACGTTGTTGATTTGCTCGGCGCGCTCTGGGGTGACCACCTTGGCAACTTCTTGCTTTTGACCCCTGTTGCGCTTGCTGTTGTTGTTCTTTTCGGACTTTGGGCGATCATTCTGCCCGAACGAATCATTCGAAGCCTTGGCTCGCATGTGCGGTTCGTGGTGAATGACAATGCCTCGTCCGGCGCATGCCTCACAGGCCTCGCTGAAGGTTTCGAGAAGCCCGAGCCCAAGCTTTTTGCGAGTCATCTGAACCAAACCGAGCGAAGTAACTTCGGCGACCTGGTGCTTGGTTCGGTCGCGGCTCAGGCACTCCATCAAACGTCGGAGCACCAAATCGCGGTTCGATTCGAGAACCATGTCGATAAAGTCGACCACGATGATTCCACCGATGTCGCGCAGCCTTAGCTGGCGAACAATTTCTTCGGCAGATTCAAGGTTGTTCTTGGTAACTGTCTCTTCGAGGTTTCCACCTGAACCGACAAACTTGCCTGTGTTTACGTCGACAACTGTCATTGCTTCGGTGCGGTCGATTACCAGCGACCCTCCAGAAGGCAAGAAAACCTTGCGATCCAGGGCCTTGGCGATCTGCTCGCCAATACGGTACTCGTCGAAGACATCTTTGCTGCCTTCGTACTTCTCGACGCGTTCTAGCAAGTCTGGGGCGACTGCGGCTAGATAACCATTGATGGTTTCGAGGGCGTCTTCGCCAGAGATGATCAGCTTCTGAAAGTCTTCGTTGAATACATCGCGGATGATCTTGATCAATAGATCAGGTTCGCTGTGCAAGAGCAAAGGAGCCTGTGACTTTTTGACCTTCTTTTGGATTTCGTCCCACTGCTTTTGCAGGCGCTCAACATCGAGGGTCAGCTGCTCTTCGGTTGCACCTTCGGCTGCCGTGCGAACGATTACTCCGGCGTCTTCAGGCAAAACCTCTTTGAGGATCTTCTTCAAGCGAGTGCGTTCGCTGTCTGGCAGCTTGCGCGAAATTCCGTTCATCGAGCCGTTTGGCACATACACGAGGTAGCGACCAGGAAGCGAAACCTGCGAAGTCAGACGAGCACCCTTTTGACCGACAGGGTCTTTGGTTACCTGCACCAAAACGGTGTCGCCAGACTTGAGTGCGAGCTCGATTCGCTTTGGTTGGTTGCCGGTTTCGGCTAACTCCCAATCGACTTCACCAGAGTACAAAACGGCGTTGCGACCGCGGCCGATATCAACGAAGGCGGCTTCCATGCTCGGAAGCACGTTCTGAATCTTGCCTAGGTAGACATTTCCGATGAGCGATGCCTCGCTTGACTTGGCGACGTAGTGCTCGACGAGGATCTTGTCTTCGAGAACACCGATTTGGATTTTGCCGTCTTTTGAGCGAACGACCATGGAGCGGTCAACGGCTTCGCGACGAGCGAGGAATTCGCTCTCGGTGATAACCGAACGTCGACGACCGGCATCGCGGCCATCGCGACGTCGCTGCTTCTTAGCTTCGAGACGGGTTGAGCCCTTGACACGAGTTGGTTCGTTGCTCGGAGCCTTTGGCTCTCTAGGAGTGCGCACCTTGACCACGGTGTTCGGCGGAAGGTCAGAAACCTCGGCGTTCTCGCCGGCACGTCGGCGACTGCGGCGACGCAGGTGGCTTTCGGAATCCTGACTTGAGTTGTCGACGATCTTGCCGCGCTTTGGATCGACTACCGGAGTCGGAAGGTCGGGTGCCTGAAAGAGCAACGAAGTCGCCGAGAAGGCAACTGGGGCAACCGCAGGAGAATCACCTGTGGTCTTGGCAACTCGCTTAGCGGCTGGCTTCTTAAGGCTAGCCGCCTCAGATTCGACCTTTTTTGCAGCCGGTTTGCGCGCTGCAGGCTTTTTTTCTTCTGCCTTTGGTTCGCTAACCTGCTTGGACGCAGTTTTGCGAGCAGCGGTCTTCTTGACTTCGGGTTCGTTCGTTGACGAAATGTTCGTTTCTTTTTTCACCATTTCTGGTGCACTCCAAGCTGCCCCCGACTGTGCCACACTTCACTGCCGTCGGGCCTAAAAATCTCAATGTCACTCGTCTGCCGAGCAACTAAATCTTGGTTCGAGCCATCTCTCTTTCGAATTTCGCTGCCCGATTGGGTCTTGCGCGTCAACTTCGCAGATGCTCGATAAATCTTTAGTCGTTTCACGTGTGGTGTGAACAACTTCTCCAAGTATGGCACTTTTAGTTCCAAAAGTCACTCATTGGCAAGGCATACTTGTCTTGTGAGCACCGAGATCGAGACCGTAGCTTCTCCTAGCAAGCGATATGCCTGGACCCTTATCTGGACCGGCGTGCTTGGCTGGATAGCAGCATTTTCGCTGACTGTCGAACGCATTCACCTCGCCGAAAAACCAAACGAGGCCCTGTCTTGCGACATGAGCCCTTTTATCTCGTGCGGTTCTGTAATGAAAACCGCGCAGTCACACATCTTCGGTTTTCCAAACCCAATCATCGGTTTGGCAGCGTTCTTTGCGCCCGTATTGATAGGTTTCGCTATTTTGGCCGGCGCGCGTTTTGCCCTTTGGTTCTGGCGCTGTTTCATGGTCGGCATCAGCATGGGATTGATTTTCGTGCTTTGGCTCTTTACGCAGAGCGTGTTTGTGATTCACGTTCTTTGCCCTTATTGCATGGTTGCTTGGGTTGCTATGGTTCCGCTGTTCTGGCGAGTCTTTTTGCACGCAGCCGCCGAAGGAATCGTAGAGGTGCCCATTAGAACCATCGGCTTTTTTGTTCGTTGGGCCGACAGCGCCTGGGTTTTCACCCTAGTAACCGAACTAATCGCGATTGTCACGATTGTGATTGCGTTCTGGTCGCAGTGGGCAACCCTGTTTAACTAGCTCAAAACTTTAGGGCTTAGAACCAGAGTTTCAGTTCGCGCTCTGCAGACTCTGGCGAATCTGAGCCATGGACTAGATTCTGCTGAACCTTCAAGCCCCAGTCGCGACCCAAATCCCCGCGGATGGTGCCCGGAGCGGCAACGGTCGGATCGGTGGCTCCAGCTAGAGAGCGAAAACCTTCGATGACTCTGTGGCCTTCAAGTCGAATCGCTACCACGTCACCAGAGTTCATGAACTCAACCAAGGGTGCATAGAAAGGCTTGCCCTCGTGCTCGGCATAGTGCTCCTCGAGCAGTGCGACGGCTGGGGTGAACTTCTTGAGATCGCGAACCACATAACCCTTGGCTTCACAGCGGCTGATTATTTCGCCAATCAGATTGCGACGCACGCCATCTGGCTTGATGACTACGAGTGTTTGCTGAATTTCGGTCATGCTTTATCCTTCGGTGAGCCTGGAGTTTCGATGCGAAAAACTTCGGCGTTGTTACCATTCTGCCCGCTCAGGTCGACATTGTTGCGCTCCCAGGCGATTCGGGCGGCGTCAATCGTTGCGCCGGCAATCATCGCCCAAATCCACATACTCAGTCCGATGATGGCCAAGAAAATGTAAAACACTCCAACGCTGTTTACGGTGGCGGCCCAGATCGAAATACCCAACAGCACAAATTGCAGCAGCCAGCCGGTCACATAACCTCCAGGGCGCCCCAAAATCGCTGGCAGAAGAATGGCGATAAACGACAGAGTTAAGCCGACTCCCCAAACAGTCGCGCCATCGGCGAACTTGAGCCCGAAGGCAACCAGTGTTCCAAAAAAGATCAAGAATGCCTCGAAGGCCAAAAACATTGAACCTAGAGTGCGCTTGGTGGAACGCTTTTTCATGCTTCCTCTTTCTGAATAAGTTCGAGCACATCGCCAACGAGTGAAATTGACCCCGTGACGACTATCGCACCATCGGCCACCCTTAGTTCTTCGGCTCGTTCGAGAGCGATCTTCACGGTTGGGGCAACCGAGACATTTGGTGTTCCAAAGATGCCTTCGGCGACCTCGGCGAGTTCGTCGGGATCGATGGCTCTTGGTGAACTAGATCGGGTGACTATGACCTTCTCGAAGGAGTCCGCCAGCTTGGCAAGCAATCCGGCAGCGTCTTTTTCGGCTAGCACAGCTAAGACTCCGATAGCCTTCGGTGACCCAAAATATTCGACCAGTGCCTGCGCCAGTGATTCGGCCCCATCGGGGTTGTGCGCGGCATCCAAGATGGTGAGCGGGTTGCGGTTGATCACTTGAAGGCGTCCGGGTGAGGAGGCATCGGCCACGGCAACGCGCACTACGTCGTCCATCAGTTTTCGCTCAGCACCACCCAGAAAAGCCTCAACTGCGGCAATGGCAAGTGCCAAGTTTTCGGCTTGGTACTGCCCGTGCAGCGGCAAGAACAGGTCGAGGTACTCCCCCGCCAAACCGCGAATGCTCAAACCCTGCCCAGCCAACTGTGGGTCGACATCGAGCACGGCAAAATCTTCGTCGGCGATTTTAATCGACTCGGCAACCGCGGCTGCCTTGGCCTTGAGCACCTCTAGGGCTTCGGCCGGCTGAGCGCTGGTGACAACTATCGACCCAGGCTTGATGATGCCCGATTTGGTCTCGGCAATTTCTTTGATGGTCGAACCCAAGCGGTCGGCGTGGTCGATGCCGATCTTGGCAAAGACTGCCACATCACCATCAGCAACGTTGGTTGAATCCCACTCTCCGCCCATGCCAACCTCGAGAACCATGACATCGACCGGGGCGTCGGCGAAAACCGCGAATCCGAGCACAGCCAAAGCTTCGAAGAACGTGAGTCTTGTGTCGCCAGATTCGATTAGTTCGGTGTCGACAATTTCGAGAATCGGTGAGATGTCATTCCAAACCTCATAGAGAACTTCGTCACTTACCGGTTCGCCGTCGATTGACATGCGCTCGTTGAAGTTCACCAGGTGAGGAGAAGTAAAACGGCCAGTGCGCAGGCCGTGCTCGCGAAGCAGGCGCTCGATGAATCGCGTGGTTGAGGTCTTTCCGTTGGTGCCGGTGACGTGAATCACTCGATACGCTCTTTGCGGGTCGCCCAGTAGTTCAACCGCGCGCCTGGTCGGTTCGAGTCGTGGTCGAACCTTGTTCTCTGGAATTCTCGTCAGTAACGCGGTCTCTACCGATTTGGCTTTTTCGGCCCAGAATGCTTCGGTGCTCAAAGTTTGACTACCGCCACAGCAACTTGCTGGTTGTCACCAACGGTCGAAGGAGTGTCTAGCGACTCAGTCTCGATCAGCGAGATTTCGAGTGCCAGGGTTTCGGCGCAAACTAGAGCCTGGTGAGCGCGGATTGCTTCAATCACAACCTCGTCGCCGCTCACCGTTAGTGAGATTCGATCGCTAACGTCGAACCCAGCATCTTTTCGAGCCTGCTGAATCAGTCGAACTGTATCGCGGGCAACGCCCTCGGCTGCTAGCTCTTCGGTGACCTTTCCATCCAGGATGACGAAACCGCCGCCACCTAATATGCCAATCAGGTCGGTCGGAGCATCGTCGACCCCGCTCGCTAGGTCGGCCACCAAGTCGAGGTCGTATTCGCCCTCTTCGAGTGCAACGCCTCCAGCGGTGACCTTGCCGTCAACCTGAGACCAGTCTCCGGCCTTGGCGGCTTGAATGACCGACTGAACGTTCTTGCCGAGCCTAGGGCCTGCTGCTCGGGCATTAACCGAGAGTCGCTTGATAACACCAAACTCGCTGGCACTGTCTAGCGAGAGTTCGACGAGTTCGACCGACTTAAGATTTAGCTCGTCGGCGATGATTTCAGCGAAAGGTTTTAGGTCGGCAGAGCGTGCCGTGACCACGGTTAGCTTGTTCAACGGCAGGCGAACGCGCAAGAACGATGCCTTGCGAAGACTTAGTGCGACCGACGAAACCTCGCGAACCTGGTCCATGGCTGTTACGAGTGTTTCGGCCTTTGGCAGCAGGCTGGCGTCTGGCCAGTTCTGAAGGTGAACCGATCGGCCGCCGGTCAGCCCTCGCCAGACCTCCTCGGAGACCATGGGCAAAAGCGGTGCGGCAACTCGGCACACGATCTCGAGAACCGTGTAGAGCGTGTCGAAGCCTTCTGGTGAACCCTCCCAGAAACGGTCACGCGAGCGACGAACGTACCAGTTGGTCAGCACGTCGGCGAAGTCTCGCAATCTAGCCGCTGCCGAATAGGAGTCGTACTTGTTCATGTCGGCTTCTACCGACTCGACCAAGTCGCGAGTCTTGGCGAGCAGGTAGCGGTCGAGGACATCCTGGCTGTCATAGGAAATCTTTGCCTCGTAGCCAGCGGCGTTGGCATAGAGCGAGAAGAAGTAATAGGTGTTCCAAAGCGGCAGCAAGAACTGACGAACACCTTCACGGATGCCCTGCTCGGTTACAACCAGATTGCCTCCGCGGAGGATCGGGCTAGACAGCAAGAACCAACGCATTGCGTCGGCTCCGTCGCGGTCGAACACCTCGTTGACATCTGGGTAGTTGCGCAACGACTTGGACATCTTCTGGCCGTCGTTGCCAAGGATGATGCCGTGAGAAATCGCCGACTTGAAGGCGGGGCGATCAAACAGCGCTGTCGATAGAACGTGCAGGGTGTAGAACCAACCGCGGGTCTGGCCAACGTATTCAACGATGTAGTCGCCAGGGTTGTGAGTGTCGAACCACTCGCGGTTCTCAAATGGGTAGTGCACCTGAGCGAACGGCATTGAACCAGACTCGAACCAGCAGTCCAAGACCTCTGGCACTCGACGCATGGTCGACTTGCCCGTTGGGTCATCTGGGTTTGGGCGGGTCAGATTATCGATGATCGGACGGTGAAAGTCGTCGATGCGAACTCCGAAGTCAGCTTCGAGTTCATCCAGCGATCCATAAACATCAAGTCGGGGATAAGCAGGGTCATCCGACTTCCAGACTGGAATCGGAGCGCCCCAGAATCGGTTGCGGCTGATTGCCCAGTCGCGAACGTTCTCGAGCCACTTGCCGAAAGAGCCTTCTTTGGTGTGCTCGGGGGTCCAGTCGATCTGCTGGTTGAGCTCGAGCATGCGGTCGCGAAGAGCGGTGGTTTGCACAAACCAAGACGAAGCTGCCTTGTAAATCAGCGGGTTTTTGCAGCGGTAGCAGTGCGGATATGGGTGGTCGTATGAGG
>Ga0114960_10003334_pt1 | contig 12314 bp, 12 predicted proteins | sample C_130625_MF_Meta_FD_92637 | JGI IMG/M metagenome (GOLD analysis project Ga0114960, IMG submission 92637) | Freshwater microbial communities from Lake Croche, Canada to study carbon cycling - C_130625_MF_MetaG | ecosystem: Environmental > Aquatic > Freshwater > Lake | place: Lake Croche, Canada... | reverse complement strand
TGGCCAAGGATTGTGCGGCCGGCAATGGGATGGAGAACCTTAGGGATCGCAGATTTCATGCGGGTTCCTTCGCCAGCGGCGAGGACGATCACAACTTCTGGGTTCTTCACATTCCTCCCATCGCTGTTGGATCTGCTCGTGCATCAACTGTATAGAGGGAAGTCTATGTACTGCGGATTGGCTCCGCCACTAGCGTCATTGGCTCCGCCACTAGCGATACTGGCTCCGCCACCAGGTATCGATCCTGGACCCTGGGCTTCAAAGGCCCATGTGCTAGCCACTACACAATGGCGGAACCTGAATTCTCCCTTATGTGGCCCCAGAACTCCAAAACGCAGGGCTCTCCTTGCAAGCCTTTAAAAGCTACTGATACGTCTCGCTCCATGGGTTGGTCCGCTCGCCCTAACCACGCCACCTACAACTCCGCTAGCGCTAAGGGCAACTGTGAGATCAAGGGCCCGCTCTTCATCTTCGACTAAGAATGCGACAGTTGGACCAGAGCCCGAGACGATGCAGCCAAGCGCCCCATAATCATTACCAACATCAAGCACTAATCGAAGTGCTGGGCGGAGAGAGCAAGCAGCGCTCTGAAGATCATTGCTAAGTGCCTTACCTAATTCACGCGCATCACCGGCACGCAATGCTTGAAGAAGTGCATCATTTGCAGATGGTTTTGCAATCGAGAGGCCTTCACGAAGGCGATCGCACTCACCGTAGACAGCAGGTGTTGAGAGTCCAGAGTTTGAGAGTGCAAGGACCCATTGATAGGTACCTTTGGAAAGTACTGGAGTGAGTTGATCACCGCGGCCACGTCCAATTGCAGTTCCACCAGCAATGCCAAAGGGAACATCGCTTCCGAGCTCTGAACCAATTCGCTCTAACTCATCACGAGAAAGTCCGAGCTCAAAGAGTGAATCAATTCCAACAATCACGCCCGCAGCATCTGCGCTACCGCCAGCCATGCCACCAGCGACCGGAATCTCTTTTGCTAAATGAATATCAATATCGCTATCGAGTTGAAATTTTGTAATCATTGAATCTGCCGCACGATAGGCTAAATTTGTTTCATCAAGTGGCACACCAGTTGCAGTTGAACCCGAAGCGCTTAACGTGATGCCAGCTCCTTCGATCCCAATCTTGACCGTGACATCATCGTAAAGAGAGATTGCCTGAAAGACTGTTACGAGTTCGTGGTAGCCATCGCTATCGAGTGGTCCGACGGAGAGCCCAAGGTTTACCTTTCCAGGTACCCGGATTACTACCCCGCTCTGATTCATAATAGCTAGCCTATCTAGCCGACGGTGAAAGTTGCGCGGCAATCTTGATGAAGTCAGGCAGGAGAAGCGCCTCACCACGCGATGTTGGATCAACACCAGCCGCTGTGATCGCATCTGATGCTGGGGTACTTCCACCAAAGAGTTCAGAGAGTGCGCCTCGCAACATCTTTCGACGTTGGGCGAAAGCAGCATCTATCAATGCAAAGGTCTTTAAACGCAGCGCCTCATCCCCTGCTGGTGCATGCCGAACAAAGCGCACAAGTGATGAATCCACATTCGGGACTGGCCAAAAGATTGAACGGCCAACAGTTCCGGCAGATGACATATCTGCCCACCAAGTGGCTTTCACTGATGGCGAGCCATAACTCTTACTTCCAGGTCTGGCCGCTAAACGATCAGCAACTTCACTCTGCACCATAACCACTCCAGAGCGAAGGGTTGGAAACTTCTCCATAAAACGAAGTAATACTGGAACCGAGATGTTGTAAGGAAGGTTTGCTACGAGCACGGTTGGCTCAAGTGGTAATGAGTTCACAAGCATCGCATCTTCGGTAATGACTGTAAGCCGGGCTGGATCAACATCGTGGCGAGTAACTGTATTTGGCAATTCAGCGGCGAGGCGTTCATCGATCTCGACAACAACAACATCGCGCGCAATCTCAAGGAGTGCGAGAGTGAGCGAACCGATCCCCGGTCCTATCTCAAGTGCGACATCATCGGGTTGAACATCTGCGCTCTTAACTATGCGCCGGCAGGTATTCGCATCGACGACAAAGTTCTGGCCAAGTTTTTTCGTAGGATGCACACCAATTCGATCGGCGATTTCGCGAATCTCGGCTGCGCCAAGTAAACCTGCCATTAGGCGAATGACCCAAAGATACGCTCGGCATTAGCCGAGAGTGCGTCACAGAGTTCATCAAGATCTTGATCGCGCTGATCAGCAACAAATCGCACGATGCTCGGAATCTGCGCTGGGGTATTCATCAATCCGCGATGTGGCGTTGGTGTTAAAAATGGCGAATCAGTCTCAACGAGCAATTGATCTATCGGGACGAGCTTTACGGCCTCGCGAAGTGCCGGCGCATTCTTAAAGGTAATGGTGCCAGCAAAGGAGAGGATGTAGCCCTTATCGATACATTCACGAGCCATCTCGGCATCACCTGAATAGCAGTGAAAAATAGTGATATCCGGTGCGCCTTCTTCAGTCAGGGTATCGAGTACTGCGCAGTGGGCATCGCGATCGTGGATGATCAAAGGCTTATTCACACTCTTAGCTAGTGCAATATGGCGCCTAAAAGAGTACTTCTGCTTATCTTGTAACTCAGGTGCGGTGCGGAAGAAATCTAATCCGGTCTCACCAATCCCACGCACTCTTGGATCGGTAGCAAGTTTTTCAATGCGAGTGAGATGAGCTTCGAGATCATCAACGACAGGTGCGTTATTGGGATGAAGTGCAACGGTTGCAAGGACTCGACCTGGGAAGGCATGGGCCATGCGAACTCCCCACTCAGATTGATCTGCGGAGTAGCCGACTTGAACAATGCGATCTATCCCAACTGAGGCAGCTTGATCGAGCACAGCTTTCACTTCTGGCGAATCAGGTGCAGATTCTGTTACTAGTTCAATATGAGCGTGCACATCAACGCAGGGCCGATTTAATTTTTCTGGCAGCGGAGCCGGTTGACGCTCTTTCTCTAATCCAAATCGCTCTGACATATAGCAAGTGCCTTACTTGGCAGCTGGCTCTTCAAGTCGTGGGAAGAGAACAGCGCCTTTCGTAACGCGTGAACCTTCTTTGATCTGACCCCATGTTGCTACATCACCAATCTTTGCTGCAGATAGGTCTGTATCCATACCAAGGGCAGCCCACAAGGTTTCACAGGTGGCAGGCATTACTGGATAGAGCAGAACTGTGAGTGCGCGGATTGAATCAGCGGTGTTGTAGAGAATCTCGTTGAGTTCAGTTGTGCGGCTCTCATCTTTTGCAACGATCCATGGCTCGCGCTCTGTGACATAACCATTAACGCGCTTACAGAAATCCATAATCGTATTGATTCCACCTTGGAAATCTAAGGCGACCATTGCAGCATCTGCCTTTGTGACTGTCTCCTTGAGAGCGCTCTCAAGGGTGGCATCGCGAGCAACTGCTGGAATAGCGCCATCGCAGTACTTTTCAATCATTGCGATCAGCCGTGAAGCTAAGTTGCCAAAGTCATTTGCAAGCTCACTTGTGTAGCGGGCGTTCATATCTTCCCAAGAGAAGGATCCATCAGATCCAAATGGGATAGCGCGCAGGAAGTAATAGCGGAATGCATCGACTCCGAAGTGGTCAGTGATATCTGCTGGCGCGATACCGGTGAGTTTAGACTTTGACATCTTCTCCCCGCCAACCAGCAACCATCCGTGAGCAAATACTTTTTTAGGAAGTGGAAGATCAGCAGCTAACAACATCGCTGGCCAAATGACTGCGTGAAAGCGCAAGATATCTTTTCCAACAAGATGAACATCGGCTGGCCAGGTCTGCGCAAACTTCTTTGCACCTGCGCTGCCTGCTTCATCACCGAGTCCAACAGCTGTGGCGTAATTAAGTAGCGCATCGAACCAGACATAGATAACTTGCTGGGTATCCCAAGGAACCGGGATTCCCCAGTCAAAAGTGGAACGAGAAATTGAGAGATCTTGAACTTCACCTTCAAGAAATGAGATCACTTCATTGCGAGCAGATGCAGGTTCGCAGGCAGATGGGTCATTCTTGTAACGCTCAAGCAGCGCTGGAACAAATGCAGAGAGTCTAAAGAACCAATTCTCTTCACTCACAATTTCACACGGCTTTGAGTGGGTTGGGCAGAGGCCACCTTCTAGAAGATCTCCAGGAAGTTTGAACTCTTCGCAACCGATACAATATGGACCTTCATATTTACCTGAGTAGATGTGTCCTTGATCTTTTAAGCCTGAGAGGAATCGTTGCACGCGCTCCATGTGGCGAGCTTCGGTCGTGCGAATGAAATCATCGTTTGCAATATTGAGATCTTTCCAAACTGGTTTCCAAGCGTTCTCGACTAGCTTGTCGCACCACTCTTGCGGCGCAACGTTGTTCTTCTCGGCGGTATTAAGAACTTTCTGACCATGTTCATCAGTTCCGGTGAGAAACCAGACCGATTCTCCGCGTTGGCGGTGCCATCGGGTCAACACATCGCCAGCTACGGTTGTGTAGGCATGGCCGATATGCGGCGCATCATTTACATAGTAAATAGGCGTCGTTAAATAGAAGGATTTCTCGCTCACTCGCCCATCCTACCCGCGCTCTTATGGGCAACCATCACATCGAAGACTTCGCGCTTGGCGATACCGGTCGCCTTTGCAACTTCTGCGATCGCCTCTTTTCGGCTCTCACCTTGCCCCTCACGGGCAAGAACCATCTCAACGAGATCGGATGGGGTAAAAGTTCGGGCCGATGCATCAAAGCCAGCAACCACAAGAGTAATTTCACCAAGTACTTCATGTTCTTGCGCCCACGTTGTGAGTTCGGCAAGAGTCCCACGAATTGTCTCTTCATAGGTCTTTGTCATCTCTCGGCAGATTGCGCCGAGTCGTTCTGCACCAAGTACCGTCAAGCAATCTTGCAGTGATTCTAGGAGTCGATGAGGTGCTTCAAAGAAGATCATCGTTCGCTCTTCACTTGCTAATTTTTCTAAGGCAGTAATGCGCGCGCCAGATGTGCGAGGAAGAAATCCTTCAAAACAGAAGCGATCTGTTGGTAGCCCAGAGAACAGAAGGGCGGTTGTTACAGCACTTGGCCCAGGCAATACGCGAATCGGAATTCCTGCGGCAATCGCTTCTCGAGTGAGTCGATATCCTGGATCACTGATACCTGGCATCCCTGCATCACTGACAACGAGAAGATCTTTTCCATCTTTGAGAATTGCAAGCAACGGCTCTAGCCGTTCATTCTCATTACCTTCAAAGAATGAGTAGATCTTCGCATCGTAGGTAATTCCTAGTTCTGCACATAATCTGCCAAACCTTCTGGAATCTTCAGCTGCGATGAAATCTGCGGCAATAATCGCCTCTTTGAGCCTTGATGACGCATCCCCAGGATTACCGAGCGGGATAGCAGCGAGGATCAACATAGGCTTATTCTCTCAGGGATTTGCGCAACCCCTTACTCTTTATCCATGAAGTTCTTGCCCCTTCGCTTCCGAGATCCAATCAATGCGATCTTTTTTGCACTCATTGGTCTCATCATGAGGCTCTGGAATGTGGGTCAACCTAAGGGCTATATCTTCGATGAGGTCTACTACGCGCAGAATGCTCACTCTCTGGCACAACATGGCGTGGAGCTCAATAGCAAAGGGCTTGCAGATTTCATTGTGCATCCCCCAGTTGGCAAGTGGCTGATTGCGCTAGGAATTAAAGCTTTCGGGTTCAATGAATTCGGATGGCGAGTTAGTTCTGCTGTTGTTGGGTCACTCTCAATCGTTCTAGTTTATTTTGTGGCGAAGAAGCTCTTCAATAGAGAATTCATTAGTTCTTCTGCAGCGATACTTACTTTGGCAGATGGCTTACATCTTGTTCAATCTAGAACAGCTCTCCTTGATATCTTCCTCATGTTCTTTATCTTGCTCGCATTCCTATTTCTCATCTACTCCAGACATTGGCTCGCAGGTATAACGCTTGGCCTAGCAGCAGGTGTGAAATGGAGTGGGCTCTATTACTTCGTCGCATTCTTTATGTATACAGTCTATGCAGATTACCGAGACTCAAAGGCCTACGAAGATCGAACCCTTAGTTTAAAAACTTTAGGGAAGAGCATCCTCAAGCGCGGAGTTCAATATGCCGCAATTCCCATCACAACATATGTCGTTAGCTGGACCGGTTGGTTCGTAACGACAACCGGATGGGATCGAACATGGTCCAATAACATCATCAGAAATTTCTGGCACTACCATGCTGAGATTCTCAACTTCCATACCAACCTGGTAGAGAAGCATTCGTACTCTGCCAATCCATGGAGTTGGTTAGTTATGGGACGACCAACTTCTTACTTTTACGGAACTGCAAAGGGTTGTGGCGCATCCAGTTGTTCGCAAGAAGTCCTTGCACTTGGCACGCCATTCCTCTGGTGGAGTGGTGTTGTGGCTATTGCGATCACCTTTGGTTATTGGATTGCACGTCGAGAATGGCAGAGTGGGCTGCTCTTGCTAGGCCTTGCTGCTGGCTATCTGCCTTGGTTTACCTTTCAAAAGCGCACGATGTTCTCTTTCTATGCGATCGCCTTTGAGCCATTTATCATTTTGATTATCTGTTATGTCATCGCTAAGTTCTTAGAAGATCGAGAGGATAAAGCGAGAGACCTCTTTAGGCGCAAACTGGTATCTGTCTATCTTGGAATTATCGTGCTCTGCTTTATCTATTTCTTGCCAATTTATATCGGCCAAAATATTACCTATGCGAGTTGGCTAAGCCATATGTGGCTTCCATCATGGATCTAGCTATTGGTTTTTAAATTGCCTCTGAGTCAATGTGTGGCTCTGCAGCCTCTTCGAGAAGAGTCTGATCAAAGAGAGTCTCGCGCTTAGTTACACCAGGAAGATTAAGTTGATTGAGAATCTCTTGCTCTGCGCTCCATTGTCCAGGGACAGTCAGATCAATAACTCGCTTTGGCGTGATCGCCTTAGCTGCGGTGGAATAGGTTGGCTTTGGAACAGAGATTGGGTTCCATCCAGTTCGGTCTTTCGGAATAACTACAACGCCAGATGGATCTACACGATCAGCTAGTGGAATCCAGTGTTCTGTTGAGAGAGCATCTGCACGTAAGGAGATGCGAGCTTCTGGATCAAGCTTGATCTCGGCAGTCATGATCTTTTGAAGAGTGTTCAGACGTTGCGCTTTGAGTTCGGCGGTCACGAGTTGACGGCGAACCGTAACGAGGAAGATTGCAAATCCTGATACTGGAATCGCAAGGATCGACCAGGCCATCATGCCAAGAGTGGCAGCTATGCCACTTGCGATAAAGAGAAAGGTAAGTCCAGAGAAGATGGTACGGCGCTGGGCAATGACTCTGCTCTTCTGCATTGGATCCATAAATTCTGGAGAGAATGATGCACGTGAAGTCTGCACTTGTGAGACAGAACGAATTGCATTCTTGTAGCGATCGCCAGCTTTAGCAGACGACTCTTCGTGGCGATGAATCAGCCGTGGTACAAAATAGGCACCCCACATCACCAGGATGATGAGGTAGATAATGCTGGACGCCATGGAATGAAATCTTAATTCCAGTACACCGATTTATCATGGAATGAGGGCACTTGTAATGATGTGTCCTATTTTGATCCAATTACTGAATTCTGGGGTTCTCTTTCACAAAGATCATGTGGTCGCGCCACTGGCCATCGATATGAAGATATCTCAAGCGAAGCCCCTCGTAGATATAGCCAGCTTTCTCGGCCACTCGTTGTGAGGCTCCATTTTCAGGGCGCATATTAATCTCGATCCGATGTAGCGAAAGCTCTTGAAATGCATACTCGGTGAGAGCCATCACGGCATGGGTTACAACCCCATTATTCGCATAACGGCTATCAATCCAATAGCCGATATAGCCGCCTCTGTAGGCACCGAAGACGATTCCCCCAAGAGTTATCTGCCCGACGAAGCGTTCGCGGCCGCGATCTTTAACCCAGATTCCCAGTGATAGCGAGCGCAGATCTTTCGCATCGCGCGCTCCAATTCGAACCATCTGGGGAAAGGAAGGTAGCGGTAGGTCAGCATCGATCTGGGGACGAGTCGCCTCCCATGGAGTCAGCCAATTTTTATTTTCAGATCGAACTTCATCCCAGACTTTTCGGTCTCGCAGCCGTAACAATCGAAGGGTTATCTCACTCGTCCCATTCGATGTACGAATTACTGGGCGCATTATTGATTGCGCTCAAGAACCATGACGTCGACGATATCTCCAGCCTTTGCACCGGCTGAATCAGCAGGAATGGCAATCAAACCAGCTGCGTCAGAGAGGGTCGAAAGCAGATCCTGTTCAGGCAGTGCCGTAACAGTGAGCTCCTTGACCGAGGAGAGTGAGGCTCGTATCAAGGAAGTTAAGCCAACCTCTGATTGGATGTCATGGGTGAGCTTTGCAGTAACGATACTGCGATGGATGTTCTTAGCTCCAAGCATGGTGCGAATCATGGGCCTCACAAAGATCTCGGCAGAGATATATGCCGCGATGGGATCCCCCGGAAGAGTAATGACCGGAGTCTTATCGGGGCCGATCGTTCCAAAATTGTGACGACCCGCCTCTGAGAGTTTAGGGATAACGGTCTCGATCTCCCCCATCTCGCGAAGAGTCGTTGTGATCAGGTCAAAGGATTCATCGTGGCTCTCACCGCTGATAACAATAAGATCTGCACGTACTAATTGATCTTCAATAATGAGTTTGAGCTGCTCTGAATTTTCAGGGATGGTGTGGACGCGATAGCCCATTGCACCAGCCTCTTTGACTGCAGTGGTGAGCATCCATGAATTCGTCTCATACTCATCTTCGTGATCACGAAGTTTTTGTCCTGGTTCAACGAGATCATCTCCGGCAGAGATCACAACAACGCGTGGGTGCGGACGTGTTGGGAGACGATTTAACCCGATTGATGCTGCGAGTCCAATCTGGGTGGAGCGAATGCGAGAGCCGGCGCGAAGGACTAACCGTTCACCCGCAAAAATATCTTCAGCCAGGGTGGCGCCATGGGCATCGAGCAAAGGCATATCAAATGCCGCTAAGGGCGCAGATATCGCAAGCAGTGCTGCAGAAAATTCGTTAACAGCTATCTCACGATCCATGGTTCAACCCTACTTTGGGAGGCTGCTCTATTAAGGTATTGCCATGCGAAAGGCAGAAGTAAGTACGTCAGATAAGTCACTTCTGCGCCGCCAATATCGGACCGAACGTCGCGACCGCTTTATGCAGGAATCCTGGCTACATATCCTGGATGCCAAAGAATTCGCTGAAGTGAAGATCGTTGCAAGTTATATCTCCTATGGCGATGAACCAAGCACTGCCGACATTAATGCGGCGTTAATAGCCCGGGGAGTTTCACTTCTTCTGCCACGCCTTCTTCCTGACAATGATCTCGAGTGGGTTTTATGGGATGGAAGTGAGAATTCATTAGCCGCCCATGGCAAAATCCAAGAGCCTCACGGCTTTGCATTCACCGACTTTGATTCGATCGATTGCATCATTGTGCCGGCACTTCGGATTGACCGAGATGGAAACCGTCTGGGTCAAGGCGGCGGTTCTTTTGATCGGGCTCTCAAAAAATTACGTGGTTGGAAGATTGCACTTGTCTACCATGGTGAACTCACGAGTGAAGCTATCCCGGCAGAGCCACATGATCAGCAAGTAAACGCCGCAGCTACCCCAGATTTAATCGCGCGGTTTGCGAATATTTAACTCACTCAGGTAGCGGTTATATTGCGCAAGTTCATCATCTTCACCCATCGCTGAAGCACGATCAGCCGCTCGATCGATACGTTTTGCCTCACGTTTATCCTCACGCATCCATTGAATAAATGTTGCAACCAATGCGAGCAAGATAGGAATTTCACCCATCGCCCAACCAACAGCGCCACCAGTGTGTTGATCCGTTAGTAGATTGACGTTCCACGGGCGGTGCAGAAGGGCGAAGTAACCGCCATCCACCAGCGATGATGTTGAGAGCAGAGTGATCGAGAAGAATGCGTGAATGCTCATCGCTGCAAAGAGCACAATAATGCGCACAATATGCGGGATCTTTCGCGGATTAACATCGACGCCAATGATTACGTAGAAGAAGAGATAACCCGCAAGCACAAAGTGGATATCCATCAAGAGATGGCCGCTGTGGCTGCGCATAAGTGTTCCAAAGAGAGGGGTGAGGTAGAGCGCAAAGAGTGAACCATCAAAGATGATCAGCGCTGTCACTGGATTTGTGATGAAGACCGAATAGCGCGAATGGATAATGGAAATGAGCGATCCCCGCAATCCGCGTTCGAGATCTGTTCGCCCAGCCGGAAGAGCCCGTAGTGCGAGAGTAATAGGCGCACTTAATACAAAGCCAATAGGAGCAATCATCCCGAGGGTCATATGGGCGATCATGTGATACGAGAAGGCAAAGTGAGAGTAGACACCTATTCCACCTGATGTTGCAAAGTCTGCGAAAGAGATACCCATGGCAAAGGCAATGGTGCGCCCGACTGGCCATTTATCACCACGGCGTGCAAGTGTGACAACACCGCGGATATACAGTGCAGTTGCAAGAAGTAGGAGCCCCAAGAAAGTTCCATCAGGAACGTAGGCGCTAAGAATTCGCCAGAGCGTTGGCGCTTGTGGCATTGCGATGCCAGTGATGTTTACAACCGGATCCACTGCAGAATTTGCAAGGGCTGGATTGTCCGGTGGTTGAGTAGTAGATAACCACGCGCCAATCGCTACCGTGATAACCATTACAAGTACTTCGTTGATGAGAAGTGAGTAGCTCTTCACCGCCTCACCGCGCGCGACCAAATTTTTACGATGAAGTGCACCAAAGCCAATCAGGATCATCATCAGTAAGAGCTTGAGGACAATCAGGACTCCATAGAGAGAGGCCCACCCGGAGAGAAAATTAAGACGAGTCCAGGCATTTGCGACACCACTGATTGCCACGATAACTGCGCACCATAAGGCAAGTGAGCTAAAGCGTGGCAGAGATGCTGCTCGCTCTGCTGGTGAGATCACGATTAAGCCAATGACTCCACCTACCCAAAGCGATATAAAAAGTACGTGGAAAAGTAGGGATCCGATTGCAGTTCCGTGGTTACCAGCGCTGCTGGCATGACTTTGAAAGATCGGTGCAAGTAAACCGACAAGTGAGAAGGCGAGAGCCCAATAAATAGAACCAACTTTCTTTGCACTCCCAATACATAGCATCACAGCAAGTGCAGCAAAGAGCTGAACAAGGTAACCGTGGCCAATTGAAGTTTGTGAGAGAAATGATCGGAGAGTTGTTGAATCAAAGGCATCGAGAAGTGATCCGCCAAGCAAGTTGGCAAGTTCAGTGGTGGTAGCACCAACGATCGTTACTAGTGTGACGAGAGTTGCAAGATGAGCAAGTCTCTTAACTCGCATTCCTTCAGGAGTGAGCCGCCCCTTCTCTTCACGTATGAAGAAGGCAATCGCAATCAGCAAGCCAAAGGAGGTGATCGCAGATAGAAGGTAGAGAACCTTCGTGATGCTAAGAAGAGATGTTACAACTGGATTATTCGAAAAGGTATGGACCTCTTGTAAGAAGTGCACCTGTTATTCCTCATCCGCCTTCTTTTGTCGAGTGGTTCTGGATGCTGGAGAGCTCTTTCGTGAGCGAGATTTGCGCTTTGCACGCTGTCGTTCACGGAGCAACATCCGCGCATACCAGAGTAAGAAAATTCCAACAAAAATTGCAAAGATCATCAAGATAATCACAAATATATCGGCCGTGTGGCTCGCCTTATTTGCAGGTGCAACCGAGACGCTTTGCGTAGGTGTCGGTGATGGAGATGAGAGTGACGCTGGAGCATTGAAGAGGAATGTGTAAGAGCCGGTGAGTGGGGCATCTGTACTTGAGACCAATGTATAGGTAACGGTGTAAACACCAGCAGCGATGAGAGGCTTCAATCCAATAACAGCAGTCGTATCGTTAATCGTCAGTGAACCATCATCAACTCGTGACCCACTTGGGTCGGTCACTGAGAGAGTTGTTCCTTGGTCTGTGAGAGCAGATGTCCCGGTAACCGAGATTGCATTAGGGGCACTTGAAAGGACGGCCCCAGAAGTTGGTGATGTCGCCGTTAAAGTATTTGCTACGGCTGGGTTAGCGCTCATGAAAAGGCTAGAAATGAGCAGCGCAGCAAGACTTGCTGGGATGGATATCTTCTTCACATTCCCACCTTACTCTCCCGATTAGAAGTAATCCTGCTATCACTTTAGACTTCTGCCATGCCTACTTATGAATACGCCTGCGTAGCCTGCGGCCACGAGTTCGAGGTAGTCCAGTC
>Ga0114960_10003331_pt1 | contig 12319 bp, 14 predicted proteins | sample C_130625_MF_Meta_FD_92637 | JGI IMG/M metagenome (GOLD analysis project Ga0114960, IMG submission 92637) | Freshwater microbial communities from Lake Croche, Canada to study carbon cycling - C_130625_MF_MetaG | ecosystem: Environmental > Aquatic > Freshwater > Lake | place: Lake Croche, Canada... | reverse complement strand
GGTGTGGTCATTTTGCTGTAAATGTCAGAATAGCCTGTCTTGGCTTTTGTCTTTCGTGCTGGGGCAGCAGTTGCAGCAGTTGCAGCAGTGGCAGCAGTGGCAGCAGCAGCCTCAGTTACCAACACCGGTGGTGCAGCAGCAGCCTCAGTTACCAACACCGGTGGTGCAGCAGCAGCCTCAGTTACCAATACCGGTGGTGCAGCAGCAGCCTCAGTTACCAACACCGGTGGTGCAGCAACAGAATCCGTAACCAACACCGGTGGTGCATCAACAGTCGCAGCGGCATCCGTTACCAATACCGGTGGTGCATCAGCACTCATTCCTCTGCTTTGAGTGAGCCAATTTTCTTTCCTAAGAGTCGCGCAGCAGCCTGACTCAAGACAGTGCGTTTCTCTTCACTATACGGACGGATGAGGCCCAACGCCTGTTCCAGTGAACACCATCGTACATCTGATATTTCACGAATCTGTTCTTCATTATCAGGATCCACTCGTACTTCCAGATCAGATGGTGCCTCCGCTAACCAATATTTGTGTCGGTAGCGAATACCATTGCTTCCGACGTATTCTTCCAACAGTGAGGATTCATCCTCTAATATTCGCAGCAGCTTCTTGGAAATACCGGTTTCTTCCTCTGTCTCACGAAGTGCACACGCGTACTCTGTTTCTGTTGAAGAGCGTCGGCCTTTGGGAAAACCCCATTCTGGTTCTGTCCATGCAGTGACCGCCGCCGCCACTGACGCCGAAAGTGTTCCCCGGTTGCGAATCACATCAAATTTCGCCTTGGCATGTTCATATTCTGCCATATAACGACGAGTTACCGTACCATTCCATAAATTCTTCCAGAGTTCCGTGAATGTTTGCGATAACAGTTTTTCTCTTTCGGTCATCGTGGTTTGGTTGATTAGCGCCAATAATCCTGAAGAGTCGCGCGGTTCGTACTTTCCCCGTAGTATTTCAATGAATCCGATACTCACCCGTCTGCGGATAAGGAGCCATTCTTTCTCCTTTCCATTGCAGCGACGAAATATGATCAGACCAAGCGACGTAATGGGTTCTTTACACTCGCGAAAAAAATGTCCTTGATGTCCACAATTACTGCATACGGACATCCCCCTTAGTACAGCATATCCGTCGTCGTTTAACCCCGATTGTGATAACCCTAGTCAGAGGAAGATGCATCTACCGCCCGAAATTTGGGGACCAATATTCTGGAGTTCCATGCATATCGCATCATTAGGATACGCCGACGAACCCACGTATGCTGAGAAGCGTGCTGCAAAAGAATACTACTCCGCACTGATGTATATGTTACCGTGCCCAGTCTGTCGGGATCACTTTAAGGAGATCCTGAAAGTGCTTCCAGTGGATTCGTGGCTAGATAACCGTAAGTCGCTGACCGAATGGGTATGGATGGTACATAATCAGGTGAATCAGCGCCTAAATAAGCCGCAGCTGACCCAGGATGAATTCTTCAAACGGTATCAGGGTATGTCCGACAGAGGTCTCCCCATTCCTCCTTCAGGAAGCACTACAGAACTCTCCGATGCGGCATTAGAGGCTGCTTGGGTTCGCGGTGCTACTCACACTGTTTCTGCTCTCCTGGCTCTGGGTGCTGTTGGTAGCCTCCTGTGGTACAGCTACCGGTCTAGTAAATAGATTCGGATTCGTACCGATCAATGGCCACGACGTGTATGTAGAGGATAACATCTCCAGAATCTGTGGAATAATTGCCTGAAGTTTCGTGACATCTATCAATATTGTCGGATATCCTGGTATGAAAAACTGCACTGATTTGAACGGATCATCGTCCAATGCCAGAAGCCAGAATATCCGACAAATATAGGCATTCAGTTGCATATAATTCATATGATTCACATCCATTAATTGAATCCCATCCTGTATTTCTCTGTATACTACACGCACGGAGTTCTCACTAAGTTTCACAATCGTCAGTTGATCGTCTGTTCGCGGGTCAGGATCCGCCAAGCCTGTCCGTGTCTTGCGCAGAAACCGCAGAGTAATCGGATGATTCTGTCTAACCATATATATCGGTATGCACAGGATTGGTTTAGGTATCTAACACTAAAACACTACACCTAGTAAGGGGAATGGTGAAGGTCGTAGAACTTCACGCGATTGCGTCGGATGAAGACTTTGCTAAGAATGAAGGTAAGTTCTTTGAAGTACAGCCTGACACTACTGTATTTGATGACGATGTAGATGTCTATGGTATATCTCATCCCGACGATGTAGAAAAAGGCGCACCGAAACGGAAACTCTTACTGAAACTACGTAAGGCCGTGTTGGATGCCGACGAGGTTCAGCGCGGATGGGATGCATTTCGGCTTCTGGCAATTCCCTCCCGTAATCGCGGCGCGGCGGCGGGGCCGATTGATCTCAAAGGCGTCTACTGGTCGCGGCGTAAACCGGTAGAAACTACGGGTTGGTCTACCCGCTACATGCAGGACGGCAAGGTCAGCAAGATGCGCGTAAACAACGTGGTGGCCAGCGGAGTCATCGGCAACTATGAGCGAACTCCGTTTCTGGGGCAACCGTGTCGTCTCACGGGCTACACCCGCCGTGGTCTCAAACAGTATCTTCACGGTATTCCGTTCATTGAGGCATTAGATAAGGAATTCAAGCGTCTGGTTCCCGATGCCTGGCGGAAACAGCACACTCTGGCCGCTAAGAAGCCCATGTACCAGATCGCCGACACGGCCTTCAGTACTCTGACGGTCAACATGAATTTCCGCACGGCGCTCCACAAGGATGCCGGCGATTATTCAGAGGGTTTCGGTAATCTTACCGTTATAGAATGGGGGCGATACCACGGTGGAGAGACACTGTTTCCGCGGTTCAATGCTGCAGTCAATCTGCGTACGGGCGATTTCGTGGCGATGGACGTACACGAATGGCACAGCAATGCACCGATCCGTGAGACCAAGGAGGATGCCGCGTATAATCGGTCGCTGCCCGATATCCGCACACGCGATGCCGAAACAGGAGTTATTGGATCACAGGAACGATACCAACGTATCTCATTCGTGTGCTACTATCGTGAGAAACTCACCGAATGTATTGAACGGGATACGCGGGATTATTATCAGAAAGTGGATTTCAACCTGAAGGAGGAAATGGCGAAGGCACGACGGGCATCGCTGCCCGTGCTACCGCTGCCTGACATCACGGGAACAGTGGAGGATGCGGAGAATGCTATTAAGATACGTGGATCAAGTGGTATTAAGGTACGTGAGACACGGAAAACTGCCGTGCGGCATAATAAGACCGAACGACAACGCAAGAAGCGGCATTTTCTGTGGTAGTAAGGCTATTGTTTATGTATTTCCTTTGAGTGAATTGTTGATCCCAGAAAGGAATTTTGATAAATAAGCCCATTCTCTCTCCATGGCCAACTACTGTCCATCGTTGCGTCTCTAGGTTCTTTCAGAGGAAATGGAAAGGTAAAATCAGATCCTTTCCAGTTCCAGATACTCCAATTCAATAATTTTTTCCACATCCATTCAATTATTGCACAATCTCCCTTATTCACGCCTTTACCGGATGACTCTATCTGTACTAATTCCATCAACCGTTTCGCGCCGGCATTTGTTACAACATACGCATGTGTGCAGAAACACGGAATCTGTATTATATGATTATATGTACCTTCCGACGGATCTCCTTGTGCCCCTAGGTATAATAAATCAATATTCTTCGGTGTTTTATCGTACCATGTTTTCGCTATTGTATTAAATGCAGGATGCGGCAGAGCGTCGTCTTCAAAAATAATGAGAAACGGTAAATTTTCATCTAATATTTTCTTCCATAAGCGAATGCACGATAAAGTAAATCCGGCAGAACCTTTTTCCTTTATAATATCATCCATTATTTTCACATTTAATTCTGCACATACAGAAGGTAAATCCTCGGTAAACCCATCTGTTCCATGAAAGTAGGTAATATTATTGAAGCCGACTTCTTGCAATTTTTTCCGTGAATAATCTGCCCTGAAAGAATGGCGTTCCAACATAAGCATGACCGATGCTCCTTTCATAAATTCGTCAAACGAGTCGGGAAGCATTCTATAACAGAGAACTGTATATTTTCTGCAAACTTACCGAAAGTAACATTTAGACCAACGAACATTTCAAACCGGCACTTAGAATAAGAGAGTAGATGGGAAAACATCACTATAAACTCTCCGCTGTGAAGTATGCTTTGCGAACCGATAATAAAGTAGAAACCTGTGAAGTTTCTGATTGTAAAAGGTCATCTTTACATCAGTTTCCGCCTCAATTTTTGGTGCAGAAACTGGCGTAGTCATCTTCTTAACTATATATTATTCTACTTTTTTTCCCATACTTCATGAAATCCCTCTACCAGCCGCCGGAAGCCCTTAGCGCGCAAAGTTTCTTTTATCTTATTGTAATTACATTTATGAGGATAATCCTGCTCAAACATAATAAGAGACAACTGATCATAAAAAGAGGGGTTCTCATCAAAAAAGACTTCCAGAAATCCTTCACAGTCTGCTACAAGCGTATTGAACCTGAGACCATACCGTGCCTCAATCTCTTCTAAACTATAATTGGGTATTGGTGAAGATTCTGCTGAAACAGAAGTTGTTCCATATCCATCCCATGAGTTCTTCTCAGTAAGAATAAGCGGTTTCTTTGAAATAACACCTTTTAGAATATTAAAATCACAACCATTGCGAGTCATATTTCTCTCTAGCGCACCCCATACACGTTCATCGGGCTCAACTGCTACAAGATTTTTTTGATTGTTTAATTTTTTACTTATTGTACATGACACAGTTCCATACCGAGCGCCTATTTCTAATACAACACATAACGGGGTAATAAAGCGCTCAGCTTGGAGCTGCTCTTCTCTTTCAGTCTGAAAGTGATTAATCAATCTTCCGGTTTCATCGTGAAACTCCATTCTATCCTTACCGGAGAATTTATTCTAAGAAAGTATTGATATTAGTTCCTTGTATCAAAACGCGCCTCCGGGCGATAACCTCCTCCTCGCAGCGGGCCTTTGGTAACTGAGATCCACTTCCTATGGACTGCCGGTTGAGGCGAAACCCGCGGCCTTGTATCAAAAGTAATAACGTTTATTTCATTTATATTACGTTCATAGTTAATATTTTTTGCTTGTATGAAAGAAGTGAAATATGGTAATCTATTTTTAGACTCACATGAACATACATGCCTCAAAAATTGTTCATCCTTTTCTTGAAACATCCAACTATCTATCACTCCTATATTATAATCTCTAAATATAACCCATAAAGCATTTTGTTCCCACGCGTGGTTCATATCATCGCGTGGAATATTATAGTTATACCAATTGAGTACAAATTGTTTCACATATTCATTTATCTTACAAATATAGAATCCAGCACACGGCATAGTGTCACCCCATGGTTTACTATTAAGAAATAAAATGTCTTTACCGGTGTAAGGCTGAATAAACTCCTCTAATTTCTGATTAAAATCTTTAAATATACAGTCACTATCTATATATACTACATAGTCGTAATCCAATTGAAGTGCCACTTTTGTACTTAATAATTTTGACCATGACGCATGTCTTCCATTTCCTGTTACTGGGTTGACACAATTAATAAGGTTTATTTCATCTTTATTATCTAAATAAGGTCTATAATATGTGAAATTATAACCATGAATTTTACAATATTCATAGTTAATAGCTGCTGCAAGTGAGTTATATTGTGCTGTCGCCATACAGTTATCAAGATTCCTATTATCAGTCATGAATACAAGAATACGCGACATTATCTACATAATACTTCTTTTTTTTAGAAAGAAACTATTGAATTAGGTGTAATTACTGGACTAGCAATAGCAACGCGACGAACGTTAAGAATAGTACATATTTTGGTATTGATGCGAAGACATATATTGACTATGATTCACAAAATGTATTAGCTAAAGGAAACAATACTGCCTTGCCTTACCATAGCAGACTATTCACGATGCACCGTAAATCCTTTTGCCGTACGTCTAAATACGATTCGGTTGCCCCCCTCTTGCTTCGGCGGTGCAGCAAGTTCAGGTGTGACCCGAATGTGTGCTGGTATCGTTACTGATACTGCTGCTCCTCTCATCGGCTCATAATGTCCACCGGTCCACGATATCTGAATCGCATTATCCATGGAACCTTCCATCGTCGGAAACTCAATCCACCGTCGCTGACGGATATCCCATACTTTAACAGGACGTTTCCATAGCAGCACAAAACTCCGAATCTCTATTGCTCCACCCCATGTATTCGGAGACCGCATGCTCTGCACATATTCGCTAAGATCCTTTCCTGATTCTTTCTGGACAGCAACGGATGCCGGTAGACCGTCACACATCAGGGGATCCGTCGCCAAGAAATCACATATCCGTTGACGTATTGATTGTGACTGATCATCCGCAGCCACAAACGCAGACAGAGAATTAAACAGGCAAGACATGTCTTACTTATACAGTAGAAAGAATGTGGGAGGTTGAGCTAACTTTCACAGCTCTCATAGGTGTTTGGATATTCTATGAGCTCTACGGCCGTACCGCTCTAGAGTGGTTCGCTGCATACGCGACATGGATACGGATAGTCGGTGGCTGCGCAGCGCTCGCCTTCCTCTATTGGCAGGCCCGCGAAGCTCCCGACGCGTTTCGCGATACTCTAGATCTCGCAAAGGGGCTCCTGACACATCAGGGTGACACTACAGGTAGAGAAGGCAATGGAGGCAAAGAGAAGCGCAATGTCAGTGCTCTTCTCAAGAAAAAGATCGCCGCCGCCCAACAATGGAAATGCGGGTCCTGCAACACGTTACTAGACGAGACATACGAAGTGGACCATAAATTGGCGCTATTCAACGGCGGCACGAACGACCCGACGAATCTGGTGGCACTGTGTCCGCATTGCCATCGCAAGAAAACAGTGGATGAACGAATTGCTTAACCCACAGTAAGGGAACATGTCCGCAGCGACAGCAATGTTTGGTACTGGTGCCGGTGGATATACACCTGGATCATCACTTCCATGGGGTAGACTTGCCCCAGATTCATCTACAGCGTCCATTCTGATGTATATCCTCTATGTCTTGGCGTTGGGTATCATAATCTGTGTGGTGCTACTGACAGTGGATTATTTCGTGCCATTCTTGCCAGGTAATCCAATTGCCGGTCCCTCTGCACTCGCCCGTGCGGGCAAGAAATTCTGGACATCCAACGATCCCACGCAGAATCTCATTGTTCCCAGTGCAGAAGTGCCACTCTCATCGCCATTTGTCTGGACGGCCAGTTTCCAATTTATTCTGCACGACAGCCGCATGCCCCAGCAGCAGAACGCACATTTCCGACATATCGTGCATCGTGGATCTAATCCATTCGGATTGACTGCCGGTATTGCAGGGCCTTCCGGACACGCCGGTCTGCTCATGTCCGACCTTCCGCCGGGTGCAGATCCGACATACAAAAATAACGGATTACCGGCAATCATGAGCCCAGGTGTGATGCTGGATCCCTACAAGAATGATATCCACATATTTATCCATACGCAGGGAGATAATCGTCTCTTGTTGGAATCCACCACCATCGCCGATGTTCCTCTGGAGCAACCCATGGCGATTGGAATGGTATGTAATAACAAACTTTTGGAAATCTACGTCAACTGTCAACTGTACGACACGATGCTCTTGAAAGGACAACCGTATCTTCCGTCAACGGCGAATAATTGGTACGGTCTCTATGGTGCATATCCTGCGAACGGAGCAGTTCGGAATCTAACACTGTGGGACGGCCCACTCACCGCCGGCGACTATATGAAAGTCTGCAGCGTCGGTGGCTCCTACGGAGGCATCGCATTACCGACGTGTGCCGCCCCGATTCCAACATAAATTGGCAGAGGGCGATAGGGAGAATGTCATTTCTGGGCGGAGTCAGTCAAACATCATATATCGCCCCCTTTATCGGAGCACTGATCGCTGTTTTTCTGATTGCATTGGTTGTCATCGTATCCATTCAATATCTGGGCAATCGTCCCAAAGCATTTCTGCGTGGCCCGGTGGATCTCTGGAAGCCCAAATCGCCGGTCCTTATCAGCCGCAACGACATCACACCGGCGACACGTGGCAACTACACACTGACTATATATCTCTTCATAGACGCAGTACCGGATCCGCGTGCCACAACGCCACTCCTTACTTGGCCCGGCATCTGGAGCATGGCGTACAATTCGGCCCAACAAGAACTTGTCTGCACCGTGCAACAGTCACCCGATCAATCACCCATGAAGAGCGAACCCGAAACGATGACTATTCCTGATGTACCTATGCAACGCTGGATGCAGATCGCGATCACATGGGAGGGACGCACGGCCAATTTCTACGTGAACGGTACACTTACAAAGTCGTGGTCTCTGCGAAATGTGCCTCCGTTTGCCGTGTCTTCTCTCACAGTAGTACCCGAGGGCTGCAAAGGACAAGCCGCCTGGATTCAGCTCTGGAATCGGCGTCTAACATCCGGCGAAATTCATGCGAATTATTTTTCCACCTGCGATGATAACGGCAAGCCCGATATTGGGCCCTCCTTTCTTGATCCCCTGAAAAACGTGTTCATGCCGAAACTGTGTCTGGCAGGAGGCTGTGCGGGTTCGCAGCCGAGTGCATCTGCTTCGCAGAAATGGGAGTTCCCTTATGCATAATTTAGTCGGACACGTTAGAGAAGATGGACCAGGCAACCCAGTTCGTGAGTCAAAACAGTAGTATTATAAATACACTGCTGTTTCTGGCACTTGTGCTTGGAATACTGTACGCGGTATATACGTATCTGTATCCTGCAGACGACCCGAATTACACTGTTTTTCTGTCGGGGGATGCCGATGCCCGCCGCCCGGTACAACTGAAGGGTAAGATGCCCGAAATCCATACCGGTGGCGACTTCACGCTGAGCTTCTGGGTATATATTGACGACTTTAACTACAAATCCAATTCCTACAAGCACGTCTTCAGCATCTGCAAAACGACGCCTTCTCCTAACGGAATCATGCCGTTGGTCGGCGTACTGACTCCGCTGACGAATGGTCTCATGGTCCGGGCGGCTACCGTAAAATCTAATTCAGTCCCGGCTCCTGGATCCATGCCGACCGCCACGGCCTCTGCGGCGGGCCCCGATATTACCGTGTCTTCTTCTCTGGATGCACTCTTGAATCAGCAGACCTCTATGACGATGTTTAATAATGGATTGAACGAGCCCTGTGATATCAAGGAGGTTCCTCTCCAGCGTTGGGTCTGTGTAACGATCGTGAGCAGCGGACGTGTGCTGGATGTCTATATGGACGGCAAACTCACCCGTAGTTGCGTGCTGGACGGCGTAGTGAATGTTCCCCGTGGTGATCTCAGACTGGTGGTTGGCGCCGCGGGTGGATTCGGTGGACGCATTTCCTCCATTCAGATGTGGTCCACACAACTGACACCCGATGTTATTTACGGAATTTATCAGATGGGTCCCACCCAGGCACGCCATGATCTCTTTACAGATATCGCCAAATGGTTCAATATCAACGCGAGTTTTACGGCCCCCGGTGTAGATACAAAAGTACCAGCGGATTTCCTCGGAGGTCTGAGCACGTCATTGACGAATGCGGGACACGCCGCGCAGGGATCATTACATGAAGTGTTAGGTGACGCAAATCTGCAAAGTCTCTGCGCACGTCTTTGATAATTTGGCACCACACGGTAGAGAATGAATGCTATTGCATCGTTGTATGAATGGACATTGGGGAGATCAGCTCTAGCACAGCTGATTCAGGTCGTACTATTAGTCATTGCCGCATACACGGTACTGCAGATCGGCTCCAGTATCATGGATGCAGTCGCGATCTATAGTCAGTCCACGCAAATGTTATTGCCGAATTTGTATGACAATACGCAGACAATTGCTATTCCTCAGAATCCGAATGCCCGTAATGCGATCACTATTTATCCGTCGGTGAACGCGCCGGCGGGTCTGGAGTTTAGTTACGCTGCATGGATAATGATCAATAAATCCAACTTCGGCGCGGGAACAAATGGTCTTCGCCATATTTTCCACAAGGGTTCACCGAAACTCAAGCCGCTCATGTGTCCGGGAGTGTTTGTACGCGAGAACGACAATACTCTGGTGATCTACATGAATGAGGCCGCGTCGTGGAATACTACATGTGAAATTCCAAATATTCCGGTTGGCAAGTTTTTCCATCTGGCAATCGTTGTACGCAACATGAATGTGGATATCTACATAAACGGCAACATCGCCCATCGTCTTACTCTTCGGAGCATCCCCCGGCAGAACTTCGGCGATGTCTATGCATTCAGCACACAGATGATCAACGACACGACGACCAATCCGGATGCACCTCTTGTCGTGACCGGTGCGGCACAGGGACTCCTCAGTCGGCTCCTTTATACGGGATATGCTCTGAATTATGAGCAGTTAGACAGTATGATTCGTGCGGGTCCATCCACGAAGCTGGTATCGTCTACTTCCAATCTTCCGCCATATTTTGCCGACACATGGTGGGTTAGTTATTATCGGCCTTAGAAACCCCCTGCAACCATCAAGGGATGCCAGGTGGTGGACAACTTGCACTGATTGCCGTTGGCGCACAAAACAATGCTCTCAACGGAAATCCGGAAAAAACCTGGTTCTATCAAGCCGTGCGACGTCATACGCATTTCTCCTCTGAAAATATCAGCATCCCGATTGACGGACCCAATGAGCTTATGCCCGATACGCAGATTCGTCTGCGGGCAAAGATTCCCCGTCACGCTGATCTTCTGACGGGATTAACTCTGACCTTTCAGTTGCCGTCCATTTACAGCAAGATCTGGTCACTGGTTCCGACGGATGGTGGTGAGCCCGTACTACGCTTACCGTCGTTTCGCTGGATACATCAGATCGGTGCGAACATTATTGCCAGTGTGTCTATATTTATTAGTGGCACGAAAATTCAGGAATTCCCAGGAGAATGGATTGCTGCGCGTGCGACGATGGACTACACGGCAGAACAATATCAGAAGTGGCGCAACCTCGTGGGAGATGTTCCCGAGATGACCGAGCCCGAATGGGGAGTTTACGGACGATCACCGAATTATCCGTATACCGGTGGTGAGTATCCACACAATGTCTATGATCCCAGCGGGAACGGCACGGCGCCATCTATTCCGGCCCGTGAGATTCGGGTTCCGCTGCCATTCTGGTTTACTGATTCGTGGGGACAGGCACTTCCGTTGGTTGCTCTCCAGCTGCACGATGTGGAAGTGCAGATTGTGCTTCGTTCTCTCCATGAGATCTATCGGATCAATGAGCCCACTACGAATACCGAACCGGCGCGTCCAGGACAGCAGCTAATTCTGAATCCTGCGTGGCCATACACGACAACACCGACATCGCCCATCGTTACGTACGATAATCTGACACTACAGAATGCCTGGTCATCGTGGACGGATCCGATTGGTGAACTCAGTAATTATCTAACGCCGGCCACGGCGACGCCGATGACGACACCCGTGACAACGGGTTCTATATTTAATCTGAACGCTTTCTTGGAAGGCACGTATGTGTATCTGACAGAGAAAGAGCAGATCATGTTCGCCGAACGCTCACTCCAGACACTTGTCCACCAGGTGCAGGTATTCACATATCCGTCCGTTGTTTCAAAGAGTCGTCTGGATTTGGATGTTCATGGACCAATCACGCGTCTGATATTTTTCGGAAGGAGAACGGACGCATTGGCAAGCCGCAACGACTACGTGAATCTGAGTAACTGGAAGAGCCTAACAGAGGCACCGTATTGGCCGATACCAGATCCGACTGCACCGACCCCGAATTCAGGACGTCTCATTAATTACTACAGTTTTCGCGACTGTTTACAATCGGCGCGGATGCTTGTGGCCGGCAATGAAATATATCAAGAGAAAGATGCACCATTTTTTGAATTATCTACACCATTTACGAATGCGAAATCCGGTGGATCAGTGGGTGCACTTGGATCTGTAATGCCCGATCATATTATGGGTCCTCTCTATTTATTTCCGTTTGCACTCAACACATCGGATCACGATCAGCCATCGGGCACGATCAATTCTAGTCGGATTCGCGAAGTTCAATTGGAGGTGACTCCGACGCAGTTGGATCCAAACGGATTCTATGTGTTTGATGTGACGGCCTATGCAGAAACGGTGAATATCTTGAAACTGCAGAACGGTATGGGCGGATTGGCGTATGCGGTGTAGTTACGCTGACTGCAAACAACAAATC